>Ga0209992_10002422_pt1 | contig 17100 bp, 15 predicted proteins | sample 2SBtaG_2_FD_182564 | JGI IMG/M metagenome (GOLD analysis project Ga0209992, IMG submission 182564) | Deep subsurface microbial communities from Kolumbo volcano to uncover new lineages of life (NeLLi) - 2SBTROV12_ACTIVE470 metaG (SPAdes)... | ecosystem: Environmental > Aquatic > Marine >... | reverse complement strand
ACGGGGAGGTTGCCCTGTACGACCGGCTGTTCAGCGCGGAGGTTCCCGGCGAGGCGACCGAGGACCCGCTCGACGACTTCGATCCGGCCTCCAGGGAGCTGCTGAGCGGCTGCAAGCTCGAACCGGTGCTCGCCGAGACGCCTGCCGGCTCAGTTGTGCAGTTCGAACGCCTCGGCTACTTCGCCCACGACGGGGCCCAGCCGCTGCTGTTCCACCGCACCGTCGGCCTCCGAGACGAGTGGGCCAACATCCAGAAGCGCCAGGCCTCACAGGGTTGAACACACGAGGTTGAGCCCACGAAGTTGAGCAACATCGGTGCCTGACACCAAAGTTGCTCAACTTGGGCGGAGGCCCGACCGGAGCGGGAAGATCAGCGGTCGAGGTCGCCGGTGAGGCGGGTCACGGCGAAGCACTGGCTTCCGCTCGCGAGCAGTGGCCCGTCCTGGGCGTAGATCCGCACGGTGCCGTGGCCGATGCTGTTGTGGAAGGCGGCGGCGTCGAGCTCGATCAGGACCCATTCCGACGGCTCGGTCGAAGCGATCCGGACGGTGTTGTCGAGGCTCGACCCCATGAACGCCGAGTCGAGGCTCACCCGCATACCGCTCGGCAACAGGTCGGCGAGAGCGGCGAGGATCGGGCTCGAGGACGTCAGCTGATCCCGGACACGAGACCAGTAGTAGACGCGCCGGTCCCCTGGCGACTGGCCGGCGACGCGCAGATCCGCCAGATCGGTGAACGAGTACTCGTTGTCGGTCGATCTGGCGCGCGCCGGGCAGTCGTCCGGCGCTGGCAGGTCGGTGGGCGCCCCGAACCAGCTTCGGTCGATCCCCAGGTCGCGGCCGCCAAGCGATGCGTGGCCTCTCAGGACGGCGCGCCCTTCGTCCAGAATCGTGAACGCTGCCTGGGTCATCGCCTTGCCTTCGGCAAGCAGGTCGAGCTCGATGTCGACCACGTCCCCGTGCGGGGCCCGACTCAGGTACTGCGCTGCAGCGAATGCAAGAGGGCGGCCGGTGGTGAGCTCGAGGGCGGCAGCGGCCGCCCCGATCCCACAGCCACCGTGCAGCGTGCCGGTGGCGCCGCAGACGTCGAAGCTCACCGGCAGCGACCAGCGCAGCGGATCGGCGGTGGCCTCCAGGCCGAGGAAGTCGGCGGCGTTCGGGGTGCTCGCAGGGACGGCGGTCACGGGCGACGAAGCTAACAACCGCGAGCGTGGCCGTCAGGCTCCTGCAAAACTCCCCTCCATGCTGCGTCTCACCTTCCTCATCCGTCGCCGAGCCGATCTGTCGCGCGAGGAGTTCCAGAGGTATTGGAGGACACACCACGGCCCGCTGATGGCGAGCTTCTCTGAGGACCTGAACGTCCTGCGCTACGTCCAGTGCCACACCACCGATGACGATCACAGTCGCCTCTGGGGTCGTCGCGGCCAGATGGAGGAGGCCTACGACGGTGTTGCGGAGGTCTGGTGGGAGAGCAAGGAGGCGTTCCTGGCCGCGTCGGCCACGCCGCAGGGGCGCGACGCCGGAAAGGCGATGCTCGACGACGAGCACAACTTCATGGACCTGGCGGGCTGCTCCATGTGGGCCGGCTACGAGTACCCGCAGGTGAACCCGACGCCGGAGAACATCGTCGCGACGCCGCGTAGCAACATCGTGAAGCTGTACTTTCCGCTCCGCACCCTGCCGTCGCTGAGCGTTGCCGATGCCCAGCACTACTGGCGAACCCATCACGGCCCGATCATTCGGCGCCATGCGCAGGCGCTGGGCATGCTGCGCTACCAGCAGTCGCACCTCGACGAACCGGAGGTCACCGAAGGTCTTCGTCGACCCCGTGGTGACGTCGCCGACCCCTACACCGGCCACGCCGAGGTCTGGATGGAGCGCGATACCTCGGCGACCGCAAGCGACGAGCGTCGGGCTGCTGGGCGGGCGGCCTACGAAGACGAAGCCAACTTCATCGACTTCCCCCGCTCGACGATGTTCCTCTGCAAGGAGCACGTCTTCATCGACAAACGTTGACCCGCCCCACCTCATGACCACTCTCGGTGGCTGCTAGGGGTCAGACACGGGTCTGACCCCTAGTGACCGCTGAGGGTGAGGACAGTCACTGTCCGCGGTGGGGACGCTCAGTCGGCGGCGGGCGCCCAGGGGCCGGCTTGACCGTCGACGTAGTGGTTGGGGCGGATCCCGAACGCTTCGATCATCCGTTGCCAGCCGCTGCCCACGGCGAGAAGGGCGCCGAGCATCAGGATCTGCTGGTCGTCGAAGTGTTGGCGCAGCTCGGCGTAGATCGTCGGGTCCAGCTGCCCCTCGGGAGCGCCGGACAGGTTGTCCGTGAGCCGCAGAGCTGCGATCCACGACGGCGGCAGATCGCTCGATCGGTAGTCGTCGAGCTGGGCGACGATCTCCTCCGTGAGGCCGGTGCGCACCAACGATGCGCTCTTGACGAGGCTTCAATGGAAGCACTCGTTCTGGTTGGCCATGCGGATTCGGCAGAGCTCGATCATGTGGCGATCGAGCCCTGACGAACCGCCGTACATCACGCCGACCCATCCGAGGAACATGTCGAGGACGTCCTCGTTGTTGGCGAGGGTCCTGAAGAGGTTGTCGTCGGTGTACGCCTTGGCGTACCAGGTGTCGAGCCGACGCTGCTGATCCTCGGTCAGATCACTGACCTTGGGCAGATGGCCGTAGTCATTGGGCATGCCGATCCTCCGTGGTGACGAGAGTATCGGCCACGCCGTCAGCTATGCGCAGCCGAGGATCGCGTCGAAGAGCACGGCGCTGTCTTCTTCGCTCAGGTCGCCAGGGTCCTGGGCGTTCGAGATGCGATTGATCTGGTCGCGGTCGCTCGACTTGTCGAAAATGCCGTCCACCACGCAGGTGGCCTGGGTATCGGTGATGCCGGCGTCGGCAGTGAGGACCTTGACGAGTTCCTCACGAAGCTCCTCGTCGCTGAAGTCTTCGGCGCTCTCGGAGCAGCCGGCGGCAATCGTCACCACCGCCAGAAGGGCGGCGACGAGGCGCAGCACGCGGCGCGGACGACGGACAGTGGGTGTGGGGGAAGTAGTCATCAGTTCTCAAGTGGTAGAGGCGTGAATGGGAGCAGTCCCTCCCTTTTCGGCCGTTCCGGGCCACTTCCTGAGGCCACCGCGGTCGATCAACCCGATTGGCCGCTCGAGATCGGGCCCGAGACGGCGCCGCGTCGCCGGGGTGTCTAGCCTGGCCCAACACGCTGTGATGAGGGGATTGAGACATGAAGGCTGCAGTTCTGGGCGAACAGCCCGGGGATCTGGTGATCGAAGACCTCACCATCGACACTCCCGGCCCCGGTGAGGTCCTGATCCGCACGGTCGGCGCAGGGTTGTGCCACAGCGATCTCCACTTCATGGAGGGGTTGTTCCGCACCAAGGTGCCCGCGGTCATGGGCCACGAGTCGGCGGGAATCGTCGAAGCGGTCGGCAGCGACGTCAGCTATGTGAAGCCAGGGGACTCGGTCGTCGCGTGCTTGTCGATCTTCTGTGGCCAGTGCCAGCGATGCCTCAGCGGCAACCCACACCGGTGCCAGAACGCTCGGGCCACGTCCCGCGACCGCGACGCGGCGCCCCGACTGTCGCGTGGCGATGGCACGGAGGTCGATCAGATGGCTCGGCTGGGCGGGTTCGCCGAGATGATGCTCGTTCACCAGAACGGCGTCGTGAAGGTCGACAGCGACATCCCACTCGAGAAGGCCTGCCTGATCGGTTGCGGTGTCACCACCGGCTTCGGCGCAGCTGTGCGCACCGCGGGCGTCCATGTGGGCGCAACGGCCTGCGTGATCGGCTGCGGCGGGATCGGGCTGTCTGCCGTGCAGGGCGCCCGCGTTGCCGGTGCGAGTCAGATCATCGCCGTGGACACGAGCTCAGACAAGCTCGCCACGGCCCGGGTGATGGGCGCGACCGACACGATCAACGCCTCGGAGGTGGACGACGTCGTCACCGCGGTCAAGGACCTCACGGGGGGTGGTGTCGAGTACAGCTTCGAGGCGATCGGGCTCAAGGCGACCGCGGAGCAGGCCTTCAACATGCTGGACATCGGTGGCACGGCGACCGTCATCGGGATGGTTCCCTCCAACCAGAAGCTGGAGATCCGCGGCATCGATCTGCTGTCGGAGAAGAAGCTCCAGGGTTCGATGATGGGTTCCAACCAGTTCCGCACCGACATCCCGGCGATGATCCAGATGTACCTCGACGGCCGCCTGCTCCTCGATGAGATGGTCTCGGCGACCATCGACCTCGATCAGGTCAACGAGGGCTACCAGTGGATGAAGGACGGCACCGTCGCGCGCACGGTGATCACCTTCTAGCCACCCTCAGCCACCGTAGAACCGTCGCGACTCACTCGGCAGGGCCGAGGAGTTCGGTGACGCGCTCCTCGGCGACTCCGGCGCGTACTGCACTCGCCCGCAGCTCGCCCCACGTCGTCGGGTCCACCTCGAACCCATCGGCGCGGGCCTTTCGGGCCGCCTCCTCGGGCATGCCCGGCATGAGGACCGACTCGGCTCCCTCGCGCAGCCGTGAACCGGTGATGTGCGCCGAGTACTTGGCGACCTCGTCTGCGAAGCGGTCCACATCGCCCGTCGCCGAGGGGTCGATGATGATCGACAGCATGTTGTTGATGATCCGGCCGTCGCGCGCGTTCTCGGGCTGTGCGGTTTCTCCTCCGAGAAGAGCCGCCCCAAGGAGGTCGCACATCATCGCGAGGCCGGACCCCTTGTGGTCCCCGAATGCGACGAGTGCGCCGCGCGGGTCGGAGAACATCACCCCGGGGTCGTCCGACAGCCGGCCGTCTGGATCCAGAACCGAGCCGTCTGGCACCTTCACACCCTTGTTGTGAGCCACCCGAGCCTTGCCCTGGGCGATGATGCTCGTCGCCATGTCCAGGAGTGCCGCCGGCTTTCCGTCAGGACCCGGTACGGCCGCGCAGACGGGGTTGGTGCTGAACGAGGCGTCGGCGCCCCCGTATGCGGCGACCAGGGGCGGGTGGCCGATCACGTTGACGAAGTGAATCGAGGCCATGCCCGCTGCAGCACACTGCTCGGCCCAGTGGCCGATACGTCCGATGTGGGAGCTGTTGCGCAAGCCGGTGATCGCGGCGCCGTTCTCGCGCGCCCGCTGGATCCCCAACTCCATCGTCTCGTACCCGTTGACCTGCCCGAACCCCGCCTTGCCGTCCAGAACGACGAGAGAACCGGCGTCGACGACGACCTCTGGGTGTTGGTTGACGTGGAGCTTGCCGGCGCCGGCAACCATCACGTACGCGGGAATCATCCCCACGCCATGTGAGTCATGGCCAGCGAGGTTGGCGCCGATCAACTGGTCCGCGACGAGGGTGGCCTCTCGATTCTCGGAGCCGAGGGCCTCGCAGGTCTCGATGACGAACTGATGCAGGGTGTCGGGGTGAAAGGTCGGCACGAGCGCCAAGCTAGCCCTCGCCCATCACCACCGTTCCCTCGAGGTACCCCGGCTCGATGAGCGTCGTCCTCGGTGCGACCCGGGCCAGCTCCTCGCGGATCGGGTCGGTGTCGGTCGGAACGGAGAATCCGGGCAGCCAGTCGTCGTGGTGGCACAACAACACGGTGCGCGGCCGGAGCAGATCCACCTGACGCCCCACGAACTGGGCGAGCGAACCCTGGATCGGCTCGCCGTCGATGTTGCCCCTGCCGGCCGCTGCAAGGATCGCCACGTCGGGCCGCAGATCGCGCATGACCCCGCTCCAGTGGCCAGAGGTGTCCTGGTAGAGGAGTGATCCGTCCGGCGTCTCGAACAGGTACACGAGCGCGCCTCCATCTCCCCGGTCGCTGTGGCCAGGTGAGCTCTCGGCCAGGTGTTCCTGGACCGACGCGTCGGTCTCGTTCGCGAGGTAGGCGAGCAGCTTCTGCAGGCGCTCCTGTTGTTCGTGCCACGTGACGCCCAGATCACCGAGGCACACCGCGCCCGGCTGGTCCATCTGGGCGTGTGACCACACGCACGAATGTTGGCTCGGGAACACCGAGACGGACACGCCATTGCCGAGGTCGACGGTCTCTCCCCCACCCACCAGGATCATCCGGTCGAGAGGGACGCCTGCGCCTTCCATCACCCGCGCCGATTCGTAGCTGCAGATCAGCGTCGAATCGGTGTTCGCCATGATCGTCTCGGCGCCGTACAGGTGGTCGAAGTGGCTGTGGCCGACCACGATCCAGTCGGCCTCGTCGATGTCGGATGCGTGCGCTCCGGGCCCGGCCGCATTGGCGGCTCGATCGATGTAGGCGTCGAGAAAGATCGTGAGGCCGGCCGTGCGCATGCGATAGGTGGCACAGCCATACCAATCGAGGGTGGTGGTCATGGTCGACGAGGCTAGGCCCCGTACCCTTGACCGGCGGAGTATCGGGCACACGGGAGCGACAGCGATGGGAGACGAGACGCCGCCAACGCGGGTGGCGCCCGCGGTCTCGTATCCCGATGACCTGCCGATCTCTGCCCGGGTCGACGAGCTCAAGGGGGCCATCACCGACAACCAAGTCGTGATCGTGGCCGGCGAGACGGGATCGGGAAAGAGCACCCAGCTCCCGAAGATCTGCCTCGACCTCGGCCGAGGGGTTGCAGGACGGATCGGGCACACGCAGCCGCGGCGGCTTGCGGCACGCTCGATCGCCGAGCGAGTGGCCGATGAGTTGGCGGATCCCTCCACCGGTCAGAGCGCCGAAGTGGGAGGCACCGTCGGGTACGCGGTGCGCTTCACCGACCGCGTCGCAGATCACACGATGGTGAAGCTCGTGACCGACGGCATCCTCCTCGCCGAGATTCGTCGAGACCGCGATCTCCGCCAGTACGACACGATCATCGTCGACGAGGCGCACGAGAGGAGCCTCAACATCGACTTCCTCCTCGGCTATCTGCATCGTCTCCTCCCCCGCCGACCCGATCTCAAGGTGATCATCACCTCGGCCACGATCGACACCGAGCGGTTCGCGGAGCATTTCGACGGTGCGCCGATCGTCATCGTCGAAGGCAGGACCTACCCGGTCGAGATCCGGTACACCGACGCCGCCGACGTCGACCAGCCGACCGCCATAGCGGGAGCCGTCGAGGAACTGTTCACCGAACGCGACGGGGACGTGCTCGTGTTCTGCTCCGGCGAGCGCGAGATCCGAGATGCCATCGAGGAACTCGAGGACGTGGGGCTCCCCAACACGGAGGTCATTCCCCTCTACGCGCGCCTGAGCGCGGCGGAGCAACATCGCGTGTTCAGTACGGCCCAGGTCCCCGGGGGAAAGCCCGCTGGAGGGCCCGCGGGAAAGCACAGTCGCCGCGTTGTGGTCGCGACCAACATCGCGGAGACGAGCCTCACAGTTCCGGGCATCCGCTCCGTGGTGGACGTCGGCACGGCCCGGATCTCCCGCTTCAACCGCCGCACGAAGGTGCAGCGCCTCCCGATCGAGTCGATCTCGCAGGCATCGGCGGACCAGCGCTCCGGGCGGTGTGGACGCCTGGGCCCTGGCGTGTGCATCCGGCTGTACACCGAGGAGGACTTCGCAGCTCGACCCGAATTCACCGAACCCGAGATTCAGCGCACCAATCTCGCGTCGGTGGTACTGCAGATGGCTGCGCTGGGCATCGGTGACATCGAGTCGTTCCCGTTCGTCGACCCACCTGATCGACGGCTCATCCGCGACGGCGTCGCCGTTCTCGAGGAGCTCGGCGCGGTCGATCCAGAGCGGGCCGGCACCAAGGGGTGGCTCACGCCGCTCGGCCGCCGACTGGCCCGCTTGCCCGTCGATCCCCGGCTCGGACGAATGGTGCTCGAGGCCGGCGAAATCGGATGCCTGCGCGAGGTCCTCGTGATCGCTGCTGCGCTGTCGGTGCAGGACCCCCGCGAGCGACCGCTCGATCAACGGGAAGCGGCAGCCGAGCTCCACGCCCGCTTCGCGGTGGACGGGTCGGACCTCATGAGCATGGTGGAGCTCTGGCGCTACCTCGATGAGCAGCGCAGGGAGGGCTCCTCCAGCCGTTTCCGGCGGCTCTGCAGGCGGGAGTTCATCAGCTACCGCCGAGTGCGGGAGTGGCAGGACGTCCACGCCCAGCTGCGTCGCGTCGGCAACGAGCTCGGGCTCCGGGCGGGAGGGGCCAACGAGGCCATCGCTCCGGCGGACCTCGTCCATCGTGCCGTTCTCAGCGGCCTCCTGAGCCACGTGGGTCAGCGAGACCCCGAGGCACGCGACTACCGGGGCGCCCGCGGCGCCCGTTTCACAATCGGCCGGGAGTCGCTGCTCGGCCGTTCCGGCGCGAAGTGGGTGATGGCGGGAGAGCTCGTCGAGACCAACCGGATGTGGGCCCGGCAGGCCGCTCGCATCGATCCCCGCTGGATCGAGGAGCTGGGGTCCCATCTCGTGAAGCGGTCATACGGCGAACCGTGGTGGGACGGGGCGCAGGGCCTCGCGATGGTGAACGAGCGGGTCACCCTCTACGGCCTGCCGGTCGTCGAAGGCCGGGCCGTTCCCTTCCGTCGGGCGGACCTCCCTGCGGCCCGAGAGATGTTCATCCGCCATGCTCTCGTCGAAGGGGACTGGCACGGGCGGTACCCCTTCCGGGAGCACAACGCCGCTCTCGCCGAGGAGGCTCGCTCGGTCGAGGCTCGCACCCGCCGGAGCGACGCTCTAGCGCGGGACGAGGAGCTCGTCGACTTCTTCGACGAGCGGTTGGGTGACGACGTCACATCGGCCGGCCATTTCGCGCGGTGGTGGAAGAAGCGCCGGCGCGACTCGCCCCAGCTCCTCCACCTGTCCCTGGATGACGTTCTCGCGCCCGACCTCGAGTCGGATGCGGCGGAGTATCCCGAGGTGTGGCACCACGGTGACCTCGCGCTCGACATCGGCTACGAGTACGAGCCGGGGGCGGCGAGCGACGGAATCACGATCGACATTCCCGCCACCGCACTTCACCGAGTCGATCGGCGAGCTTTCGACTGGCTGGTGCCCGGCAAGCGCGAGGAACTGGTGCGCGAGCTTCTGCGTGCCCTGCCGAAAGATCTCCGCAAGCGGTTCGTCCCGCGGGCCGACACCGCTCGCGAGCTCGTCGCCGAGCTGCCGTCTGAGCCTGGGCCGGTCGTCGAGGTCGTCAGGACCGCCCTCGCCAGACGCCTCGGCGCGCCGATTCCTGTCGACGCCGTGCGGCTCGACACCCTCCCCGATCATCTTCGACCGCGCTTTCGCATCGTGGACCCCGATGGCGAGGAGATGGCTGTCGGTCGCAGCCTCGACGCTCTCACCGCCCAGGTCGACGATTCCCTCCGCGCCGAGCTGCGCGACGGAGGGCACCCGGCCGAAGTCTCGGGTTTGATCGACTTCGAGATCGTGGAGATTCCCACCCGCGTCCGTCTCGATTCCGCTGCGATGCCGTGGGGCTATCCGGCGCTCGTCGACGAAGGCGACTCGGTGGCGGTTCGGGTTCTGCCCACCGCAGACGAGCAGGCCTCAGCGATGTGGCAGGGCACCAGGCGGCTCCTCGCCATCGCCCTTCCGAGCCAGGCCCGTGCCCTTCGCCATCTCGTGGACAACGAGCTGGCACGAGGGCTCTCTGCGGCCATTCTCGGATCCGCCGCGGACTGGTATCACGACGTCGCCGCCGCCTCCCTGGACGAGCTGATCGACGGCTCGGGTGGTCCGGCCTGGGAGCGAGAGGGGTGGCAAGAGCTGCGACGGCACGTCGCGGACGGCTTCCACGATGTCGTCGTCGACGTCGCAACCCGCTCGCGCCGCGCTCTCGCGCGTGCCGCAGACCTGCGTCACCGCATGGCGATCGAGGCGAACGACCGGCTCGCGCCCACCCACGGTGACATCGAAGGGCAGCTGCAGCGTCTGCTCTTCCCCGGCTTCATCACCGCACTCGGCACAGCGCGGCTCGGCGACCTCGATCGATACCTCAGAGCGATCTCGATCCGGCTCGACGGGGCCTCCGGCAACCTCAGGCGAGACCACGAGCAAATGCTCGTCGTTCTCGAGCTCGAACGGGAACACGACCGGCTCCGCACACTGGTCGGCGCCCGCGACGATGTCGACGAGGTCGCCTGGCAGCTCCAGGAGCTCCGGATCGCCCTCTTCGCGCAATCTGTGGGCGCTCGGGGACCGGTGAGCGCCAAGCGCATCCGGAACAGCCTCCGGCGCATTCTCGAGGCCTGACAGGCCGTCCGCGGCATCCGGGCGAGCTACCTTGCCCGGATGCACATCACCGACCTGTTCAACGTCGAAGGCAAGGTCGCTGTCGTGACCGGCGGCTCACGAGGCATCGGCTTCATGATCGCGAGCGGGCTCGTCGAGAACGGTGTCCGCGTCTACATCACCGCTCGCAAGGCTGCCGCCTGTGACGAAGCGGCGGCGCGCCTCGCCGAACACGGCGAGTGCATCAGCTTCCCTGCCGACCTCAGCACTCCCGAGGGTGTGGCTTCGTTCGTCGAACGCTTTCGCGAACGCGAGGACCGACTCGACATCCTGGTCAACAACGCCGGCGCCGCCTGGGGCGCGCCGATCGGCGAGTTCCCCGATGCGGGTTTCGAGAAGGTGCTCGGGGTCAACGTCACCGCGCCCTTCATGCTTACCCAGGCGTTCCTGCCCGAGCTCCGGGCGAGCGCAGACCCCGACGACCCAGCGCGTGTGATCATGATCGGCTCCGTCGACGGCATCAAGGTGCCGTTCGGGGACAACTACAGCTACTCCGCGTCCAAGGCCGGGATCCACATGCTCGCCAGGCACATGGCCCACCACATGGTCAAGGAGAACATCACCGTCAACACGATCGCTCCGGGCCCTTTCGAGTCGAAGATGATGAGCTACATGCTCGACGATCCCGAACGCCGGGCGACCGTGGTGAAGTCCACTCCTCGCGGCCGCATCGGGACGCCCGAGGATGTAGCGGGCGCCACCCTCTTTCTGGCCAGTCGCGCAGGCGCATGGCTGACCGGCATCGTGCTGCCCGTCGACGGCGGCATCTCGACCCACGGCTGACCGAGCGCCACCTCAGGTGGCGCGCTCTGCGAGCTCGGCCCTGGCGACCTGGAGCTGCTGCAGCAACCGGCTCTCGTCCGCTGGATCGGGGTGACCGACCCTCACGTGGAAGAGCGCCAGACGCGCGAGCGCTTCGTGCATGGCGTCGTACGCGGCACGGTGGCTCCTGTCGATGCGTCGACGCTCCCTCAGGACCGCGTGCCAGTCGCCGAAGCGGTCGATCTCGTGCTCCGCCAACCCGTACCGGCGGGCGAGGAGGGGCACGATCTGGTTGTAGTGCCGCTCTTCGGCCATGCGGAGGCTGCGCGCCCACAGGACGGTGCCCACGAACAAAAGGAAGAAGCCGCCGAAGGACACGAGGATCAGCAGGCCGCCGCCATCGCCGATCGCCTCCGCCGCCGAAAGGGAGCCGTTCCATGCCGCGTGCGTCCCCGCCGCGAGCACGAACCCCCACCAGGCGGTCCAGAGCGGCTTTTGTCCAAGGACCGCACGACCGATGGCGAGGCCAGCGAATGCGGTGAACAGAGGGTGGAGGAACGGCGTGAGCAGCGCACGGATGACGACCGTGGCGACCAGGACGTCCTCGTCTTGCGCGATGGCGAAGTACTGGAAGTCCTCCACGATCGCGAAACCGAGCCCGATCCAGCCCGCGTAGACAACGCCGTCCATGACTCCATCCACCTCGCGCCGGCGTACTGCCCACACGATGCCGAGGCCCTTGGTGAGTTCCTCGATCAGGGGCGCGGACACCACGGCGGCGACCGTGGTTCCTGCGGCCAGGCCGACGATCGAGTTGACGACCCCCGACACGAAAGCCGAGATCGTCGCGCCCCACAGAAGGGCGTGAATACGCGATGCCCGGGGCTCCGGCTCGACCCGGTCGATCCAGCGCAGCGCCGGGTACACGATCAGCAAGGGCACGAAGCCGAGAGCCACCGCAATCGGTGCCACGAAGGACAGGATCACCGCGGAGATCACGCTCAGCACGCCGAAGCCCAACACGAGCGGGCTCAGCCACGCAGGGAGCCGAGGCGAGTGCTCGGCCCCCTCATAGGTGTGCCCGGTCCACGCGCGGCCGTTCCACCAACGCCACGGCGAGGTACCCCAGGGGTCGGCGTACCACCCCGATGCGAGTTGCTCGCCTGTTGGCTGCGGCACGTCGGGCAGCTCGTCAGGCAGATTCATCGCTCGCGAACCGTAGCGAAGCCTCGAAGTGATGCCCGTCTGGTTGCTGAATCGGAGATTCCGTCCGGGTACGATCAGCGGCCATGGCGGCAACCAGCACCGAACTCAAGCGCGGCACCCGCGTCGTGGTCACCGACGACATTCCGGGGGTTCCAGAGGGCACGGCCGGCAAGGTCGGCCGGGCCGTGGGCTTCACGCTGGCCCGCTACCGGGTCCGCTTCGACAACAAGGTCGAGGTCACATCGGTTGCGGGCGACAAGCTGGTTCCTGCGTCCGAATGGGACGCCTACCGCGAGACCCGCGAGGCCGAGCGCGCTGCTGCTGCCGAAGCAGCCGCGACCGCGGCGCGTGCTCCCGCAGGGGTGCCTGCACCCGCCGCTGCTCCGGCGGCGGAGGGCGACTCCGGCGTCGACCCGCGCCTGGCCGCCCTCATGGCCAAGTCCAAGGCGGCCAAGGAGGGCAAGGGAATCGTCGACGAGGCACCCGCCCCCGCCCCCGCCGAGCCTGCTCCGGCGCCTGCTCCCGCCGCTGAGGCGACCCCGGCCACGCCGACGGCCGCCGGGGGTGACTCCACCGACGCTTCCATGGATCCGCGGCTCGCAGCCCTGACCGCCAAGTCCCGCGCGGCCAGAGTCGAGGCTGGCGTCGATCTCGACGCTGAGGACAACGCGCCGGCCGATGAGCCCGCACCTGCGGCCGAGGCTGCCCCGGCACCCGCTGCGGCGCCCGAAGCGGCCGCGCCAGAGGGGCCGGACCTCGGCGATGGCTACTTCCCCGTCGACAACCGCGTGGCCGACCTCCTCGGCAAGGTCAACTCAGGCGAGCTCGGCCAACCCTGACCCAACCGCCACGAGGCCACACCGTCTGTCTACGACGGCGGGTCGAACTTCTCGGGTTCGGCAAATCTGCGCACGACGTTCTCGGTGATGCGCGCCACGTCGTTGTCGTAGCCGTTTCGGGCGAGTGCCCCGAACCACGAGATCGAGCCGACGCTGAACACGGCACCACCTCCGGGCGTCTCGTAGAACACCATGTCGGCGCGGACGTACGGATCCGGCGTCGGAAATGCGACCGAGCCCTCGAACTCTTCCTTGGTGCGCAACATGTCGGGCCCGAATGTCGTGGCCGAGGCGAGGATCACGGCGTGCTGGGGCGAGCCGAGGAGAGGGTCCCACCTGTCGACCTCTTGGCCTGCTGCGCCTCCCCCGAGACCAGACGTCCCGATGTGCTCGTCCTCCACCCCGTCGAGAATCCAGGCAGCACGTGACTCGAGGGCATCGGGATCGCGGTCGTAGTAGGTGGCCTTTTCGAAACCCTGCGCGGCGAAGCCGATACCGACGAGCTCGTTGGGCGCACGGCCGTTGCGCCGCCACAGTCCGCCGTACTCGCCACCCCAGGCGTGGTAGTTCTCGCCGTGTTCGGTCTGCCAGTTGCGCACACCGTCCTCGGCGCGGCGAAGCTCGATGGCACCGGGCCACTCGTCGCTGAAGGCAACCCGCCAGTAGAAGCCGTTTCCTCCGAGGTACATCAAGCGTCCGCCGTTGCGCTGCCACTCCTCGACTGCATCGAGCATCGCCGTCGACCAGTACTCGGGATGGCTGCACGTGACGATCACGCGGTAGGGCGACAGCGCCTCGATACCGTCGTGGTGGACGTCCTCGTCGGCGATCACGTCGTGGCCCAGGCCGGTGTGTTCGAGGAAGGCGTTGATGTCGGTGTCCGGAGTGAAGTTCCACCCGTCAGCGCCGGGTCGAAGCTGCAGCACCGGCCGGTTGCGCGAGCTGAACATCACTCCCGACCCGTCTGGGTGCTTCTCGTAGTGGCTGCGGCCCAGCTCGGGATGCTGACGCACGTACTCGTGCTCGGGGCGGAGGCGCGTGCGGGCGCCCACGAAGTCGGCTCCTTCGAACAGCATCCGGTGGTTGGCGTACGCCATGTACGTCGCAGAGGACATGAGCAAGGCGACGTCGTGTGTGGGCCGCCCTTCAGCCGGCCGCACGAAGAACGGAACCCGATCCTCGCCGGCGTCGCCACTGACCCGAAAGGCGTAGATGCCGCTCGGGAGATCGGCGGGGAGAGTCAGCTGCGCTGTCGAATCCCACCCTGCGTCGTAGAGATCGTCGTGGTGGAAGTGAATGGCGTCCCATTGGGCTGGATCGTCGGTCCACCTCTGGTGCGTCCCGTCCCATCGGGGTCCCGGGACCGCGCGGGTCGGGAGCTGATGCAAGATCAGTGGCCGATCGCCGGCCGATGGCGGAACCGTGGCCGCTGCCATGTCCGCAGACAGATCCCAGGAATAGGTACGGCCGTCGATCGCCAGCGACGGGTCGGCTATACGCCCATCGAATCGGCTGTCTGCGTGGTCGGCGGCGAGGCGGACCTGACCCAACCTAAGGGTGGCCGACGAGAGGGAGCACCATCCGGTCAGCGCGGTCGAGGCGAGGAGGTCCCGGCCGGGCGACCGCGTGGGGAGTGGCGTGGCCGTCCAGCGCAGCTCTCCGTTCGGAAGGTCCAGCTCGACGACAAGCCGATACCACCGAAGCTCCTCGAGCACACCCTCGCCGCCTGCCGACGCGTCGGGCGTGCGTCCTTCGAGCGCCCCGCCACAAGTCCACAGGCTGCACAGCTCGGCGGCGATGCCACCGTCCTCGATCGCCAGCGAGAAGATGCAGCCGTCGCGCTCGAGGAGTGTGGGGCGCACGTCCGCCTTCAGCACGACGTTGACGCCGCAGCGAACGCCGGCGAGGTCCACGGACGCGAACGAGCCCGGGGTGAGAGCCTGCTCCGAGAGCTCGACGGTGTCGGGGAGGTCCGACGCCACCTCGTGTTCGAGGAACCCGGGACCCGAGCGCGTGGGATCGCCGCAGCTGATGCGCACGAGGTTCAGGTTCACCGAGCCCGGGGCGTGGCTGGAGGCGTAGTAGGTGATCCCTTCGCCTGCACGGAGCGACAGCGGCTCGCAGTACCCGGTGATCTGCTTGGTCGCCTCCGATTCCTGGTCGGCGGTCACTTCGCCCGGTTGGCCTTCCAGGTGTCGTAGTCCTCGACGGGCATGCCGTCCTTCTGCCAGCCACCGAAGCCGGTCTCGACGTGGCTGAGCTTCTCCACGCCCATGTCGGCGAGCAGCTTGGTGGACAGCGCCGAACGAAGGCCACCGGCACAGCAGAGGATGTACTCGCGGTCCTCCTGGAAGACCTCTTTGGTGTACGGCGAGTCGGGTGAGACCCAGAACTCGAGCATTCCCCGCGGTGCGTGGTGTGCGCCGGGGATCGCCCCGTCGCGCTGCAACTCACGGATGTCGCGGATGTCCACGAGCAGGGCGCCGTCTTCGTCCATCCGCCGCTGGGCCTCCGCCGGAGCGATGTTGTCGATCTCCGCCTTGGCCTCCGCGACCATCTCTTTCACCGACTTGACTGCCATCTGCGCTCCTCTGTGTTGGTCCTGATCATGGCTCAGCGAACGGCGGGTCCGCCACGAGCACGCCGCGCTCTACGAGTGCGTCGACGTCGCTGTCGCTCATCTCCAGGATTTCGCGCAACACCTCGGCATTGTGCTGGCCCAGACTGGCCGGAAGCGGTTCGCTGTCCGGAAGCGGGGCCGCACCGAACTTCGCCGGAAGTCCCGTCACGTCGAGGTCCCCGAAGACGGGGTCGGCGACGGTTCGGACCATGCCCCGCTCCACGAAGTGCGGATGGCGCATGGCGTCGGCGGGATCGAGGACCGGCGCCGCGGGGATTCGATGCGCCTCGAGGTGTCCGAGGAGCGTTCGGTCGGATTCGAAGGTGGCCATCCACGCTTCGACGGTGTCGATGAGCGGAGCGGCGTTCTCGACTCGACCGGCTTGCGTCGCGTAGCGCGGATCGGCTGCCAGGTCGGGGCGGCCCATGCAGTCGCAGAGCCGCTCCCACTGCCGTTCGAGCACCTGCAGCACGATCCAGCCGTCTGGGCCCTGATAGGTACCCGAGGGCACGACGATGCCGAACTGGCGGCCGCTTCGCTCCTGGCGCCACTCTCCGCCGGTGGCGCTGTGGCCCTGAACAGCGATGGAGTGCATGTGGAAGACGGGGTCGACCAGGGTGACCTCGATGTTTTGCCCCTCTCCCGTTCGCTCGCGGTGGAAGAGGGCGTGCCCGATCGCACCGAAGAGCATGAGGCCGGCCGAGCAGTCCGCGATCGGCGACCCCGTGAACTGCGGGGGCCCATCGGCATCGCCGGTGACGTGCATCATCCCCGAGAGCGCCTGGCCCATGAGGTCGAAGCCCTGCAGGTGCGCGAGTGGCCCCGTCTTGCCGAACGCGCTGATCGATGCCATCACCAGGCTGGGGTTGATCCGGTGGATGTCGTCCCAACCGAGCCCGCGACGGTCGAGAACACCATGACCGAAGTTCTCGCACATCACGTCGCATTCGGCGGCGAGGTCACGGACGAGCTGCTGCCCATCGGGGTGATGCAGGTCGACTCCGACCGATCGTTTCCCCCGGTTCTGGGCCGTGTAGTAGCTGCTGTGTCTGCCTTCGACGAACGGGAGGAGCCGACTCGGGTCGCCGTCAGGTCCGAACTCGATCTTGATGACGTCGGCCCCGAGCTCCGCGAGCATGCGCGTCGCTGAGGGGCCAGACAGGTACTGCGTCAGATCGAGTATCCGTATGCCGTCGAGCACGCAGCGAACCTACCGGCAAGCGCACGAGCGGACGGGCTTCTGTGGAGTGGGAGCGCGCCTGCGGTGGCGCGCTGGCACTCGGCGGGAACGGGCCCGCTCCCCGCCTGAACCGAGTCGGGCCAGCAGCCGAGGGTGCCGTGGCATTCCGCAGAGGAGGGAGCGGAGCGACCGACGATTGTCGGCGAGGAAGAGCATTCCGCAGAGGAGGGAGCGGAGCGACCGACGATTGTCGGCGAGGA
>Ga0209992_10002421_pt1 | contig 17105 bp, 14 predicted proteins | sample 2SBtaG_2_FD_182564 | JGI IMG/M metagenome (GOLD analysis project Ga0209992, IMG submission 182564) | Deep subsurface microbial communities from Kolumbo volcano to uncover new lineages of life (NeLLi) - 2SBTROV12_ACTIVE470 metaG (SPAdes)... | ecosystem: Environmental > Aquatic > Marine >... | reverse complement strand
CACGGACACGGACACCGACACCGACACGGACTCCGACACCGACACGGACACGGACACCGACACCGACACGGACACCGACACCGACACCGACACTGGCGAGGAAGAAGCGGTGGTCCGCGAGGAGCCGAACTGCGCTTGCACGGCGGAAGCTGCCCCAGGCACCGCCACCAGCCTGGGCCTGGGCCTCCTCGGCCTCGTGGGGTTCCGCCGCAAGCGCTGATGGTCCGTGACGAGCCGTGACGTGCGTGGGCCGCGCCTTGACGTCATGTTTCGCCTGTGAGCCTCCTCCTTGCCATCGCGATGTCCGCCGAACCCGGCATCGCGCTGGTGGAGCTCTTCACGTCCGAGGGCTGCTCCTCCTGCCCGCCGGCCGACGTCCTGCTCAGCCAGATCGACGCCGAGGCACGGGAGCAGGACCAGCCGATCTACGTGCTGGCCTGGCACGTCGACTACTGGGACCGCCTCGGCTGGGTCGACCCCTGGGCCAACCCCGACTTCAGCGAGCGGCAGCGGGCCTACGGCGAACAGCTCGACTGCAACGCCTACACCCCCCAGATGGTCGTGAACGGAAAGGCGCAGGTGCTCGGGAGCGACAGCGGCGCAGCCCGGACCGAGATCCGCCGCGCGCTGGCCGCGCCGGCCGAGACAGGCGTCGAGCTCCACGGTCTCCGCTTCGATGGCCAGCGGGTGAGCGCCACCCTCGCCGCACCGGCCCCGGCCGGCACCCTGGTGCAGGCGGCCCTGGTGGAGCGCAACCTGGTGTCCAGCGTGGCCCGCGGCGAGAACGAAGGCCTCACGCTCAACCACGACGGCGTCGTGCGGGCCTTCCGCACCTTCGAGCCCGGCGACCGGGTCGAGCTGGTGGCGCCCAACGGGCTCGACCCCGTGCACACCAGCCTCGTGGTGTTCGTGCAGGAGCCCGTCACGCTCCGGGTGCTCGGCGCCACGGCCGCCGAGCTGCCCTGATCAGCATGGCTCGTCGTCGGCGCGGGGCAGGCCGACCCCCGTGAGCGTGGCGCCTACCCCCTCGTCCTCGCTGCCGACCAGCACCACTGCCTCGTCGGCCTGCTCGTCCGTGGGGCTGTAGATCGCGAGCAGCTGGGCGCTCCGTCCGGCGCCGAGGGTCCACGGCAGGGCACCGTTGATGCTCGACTGCAGGTCGAGGTGGATCTCGCTGTCGCCCGCCTGGAAGCCAACCGATCCGACGTACACCGCACCGCTGCCCAGGTTGGTGACCCAGAGGGTCTGAGACACCGTGCAGTCCAGGCCCACCGAGCCGAAGTCGTGGCGCTCCGGCGAGAGCTCCAGCCCGTCCCCCGCGCCCACCCCTCGGATCCCGATGCTGACCGTGGGGTCCGCCGGATCGTTCGTGGCGATCTGGAGGGTCGCGGTGGCGAGTCCCGAGCCCTCCGGTTCGAAGGCGACCTCGGCGTCCACGCTGCTGTACGGCTCCACGAGCACGCGCGACATCGCACCCAGGTCGAAGGCGCCGTCGCCGTCGAGCGCCACGCTCCAGAGCCGCAGGTCCCCGGGCCCGTTGTTCGAGATCACGAGCGAGCGCGCCGCGATGTCCCCCAGGGCGACCCGACCGAAGTCGAGCGACGACACGCTCACCGCCACCTCGGGCGGCGCGTCCGCGGCCGAGGTGTCGGCCGACCCGCCGCTGTCCGCCACCACGAAGTCGGGCGCGGTGTCGGCGGATCCGGTGCCCGCACAGGCCAGGAACCAGAGCATGCCTCCACCCTACACCGATGGAGCAGTCAGCGACGCTCGCAGATGTAGCCGCGCTCCGACCCGGTGCTGTAGCAGTCCGTGTCGTTCCACGCGCCCGTGCCCAGGGGCCAGTTGAGCTGCGCGCAGTTCTCCGTCGAGCCTCCATTGGGCTCGCCGCTGGACCAGTTGGTGTAGGTCACGCCGGCGCCGTCCGACCAGCCCCAGGAGCCCTCGACCACCTCGTCGGCGAAGCCGATGAAGGGGGCCTCGCTGCTCGTGCCCCCCGCGTCGTCGATCAAGCCCTCGAGGAAGCTCTGCTCGCTCGCGCTCTGCACGCTGGCGAGATCGTCGTGGCCCGCGTCCTGGCAGTCTGCGCGCCCGTCGTGCCAGCCCAGGTCGTCGAAGCACACGGTGAAGTACACCGCACCGTCGCTGGCGGCCTCGCAGTCCAGCGTGTCGCAGTCGGAGTCGGTGCCGTCGCCCAGCACGTCGCCGGCCCAGGGGTAGACCGCAGCGTCGGTGTCGTCGCAGTTGGTGGCGTCGGCGGTGTAGCCGCTGGGTTCGTCGCAGCTGTGGCTGGCGTCGTCCGCGTCCCCGAACCCGTCGCCGTCGCTGTCGGCGTACCAGGTGAGCGCGTCGCCCGCGTTGTCCTCGTCCACGTCGTCGTCGCAGTCGTTGTCGTAGCCGTCGCACCACTCGGTGGCGTCCGGGCTCACCTCCTCGGTGCTGTCGTCGCAGTCGGCGTCGTCGGCCACGGTGCCGCTCGGCTGGTCGCAGGCGAGGGTCTCGGTGTCCGGGTCGCCGTAGCCGTCCCCGTCGTCGTCGTCGAACCACGGCAGCGGCTCGCACGCCACGTCCACGGTGTCGGACCCCGCTTCGCCGTCGTCGGTGCCGTCGCTCGGCGTGACCGTGCAGGTCCACTGCTCGCCGTCGGCGGTCACGCCGCTCGGGATGGTGTCGCCGGAGAAGAGCGTGGTGCTCCCGCTGGTGGCCACGCCGTCGACCGTCCACACGGCGCTGTAGGCCACCGTGTCGCTGTCGTCGTCGCTCGAGCCGGTGGTGACCTCGCAACGCAGGGACTCGTCGGGCAGGGGCGACGCCGGGCTGATCGCCACCGCCGGGCGGCTCGGCGCGCTGTTCTCGATGGTCACGCTCGCGCTCGCCGCCGGGCCCTCGGCCCCGAGCTCGTCGATCGCCACCACGCTCACCGTCCAGGTCTCGCCCCGGGTGGTCTCGACCGCCGCCACGCTCGAGCCGGCGCTGAAGGCCGCCCCGTCCACGGTCCACCCGTAGCGGTAGGTGAGCGAGCCCCCCTCGGGATCGCTCGCTTCGGCGTCGATCGACGCCTGCAGCAGGTCGGTGGTGGTGGGCGCCTCGGGTCCGAGCGACACCGACGGTGCGTCGGGCAGGCCGTTCACCACGCCATCCACGTCGACCTGGGCGTAGAGCCCGTCGCTGTCGTGCACCACGGCCGAGAAGGTGGGCGTGCCCCAGCTCGCGGGCGTCCAGTCGAAGCTCGCCGCGCCCGTGGAGTCCGCGCGGACCCGGCCGAACTCGGCACCGTCGACCGACCACACCACCTCGAGGGTGTCCACCGCATCCTGACCATCGTCCACCACCGTGGAGAAGGTCACCGGGTCGCCTTCGTTCCAGGTCTCGCCGTCCCCCGGGCTGAGCACCGTCAGGCTCGGCGGGCTGCCCACGCTGTAGACCACGCTGTCGCGGCAGCGCTCCCCTTCCGCGTCGTCGACGGTGAGGGTGATCGTGTGGGTGCCCGCGGTGAGCTCGCTGGTGGCGAAGGCCAGGGCACCGGAGGAGTCCGGGGGCGCGTCCGACAACAGGCCGTCGCGGTCGCTCTCCCAGGCCACCGACAGCGCGCCGGGCCCCGCGTCGTCGTCGGCGGTGCCCGTGAAGGCGACCTCCTGGCCGGCTTCCGAGAAGGCGTTGGTCTCGGGCGCGGTGATCGCGCAGCTGGGGCCGACGTTCTCGGCCGGCTCGGTGGTGGCCACCACGTTCAACAAGGCGCTGTCGCCCCCGCCGCCGGCGTCCCGCACGTCGAGCCGGATGACCCACTCGCCCTCGTCGAGGGTGATCGAGCACGCCGTGGTGCCGTCGGCGTTGGGCTGCTCCGCGCCGCACACCTGCTGGTCGTCCGCGAACCAGGCGGCCGTCAGCTCGTCCGCGTCGTGGTCGGGATCCGAGACGTAGCCGTGGTACACGACCGCCACCTCGGCCTCCACCTCGGCCAGGTCCTCGTGGCTGACGATGTCGGCCTCGGGGGAGGCGTTGTGGACCGTCACGCCCTGGTCCGAGCAGGCGAGCAGGAAGAGCAGCATGGACGGCACCGTAACTCATAGTTGAGTCACTCCGAAAGCGCTTTCTTCCGGAGCCCTCGGGTTGCACAGGTAGACGTGTTGTCTACCATGCCTCGTTCGGGTGGTCGAACACCACGTCCACCCAGCTGATCTGGCTCACGACCCGGTAGCTGCCCAGGGGGAAGAAGGGCTTCAGCGCCCCCTGCACCTGCCGGTTCCACGGCACGCCTCCGGGCTCGCAGTCCTTCAGCTGCACCCGCGCACGCGGCGGCCTGGGCACCGAGGCCAGGAAGCCCGCGAAGGTCTCCAGGGCCCGCCTGGCCTGCTCGGGGGTGGCCCGGTCGAGCACCAGGGTGAAGGGCACGCCTTCCTGGGCGTCCACGCGCAGCTTCGCGCCGCGCCCGAGCCGGAGCCGCTTCGCCTCGGCGTAGGCCTCGGCCACGTCCTGCACCACGACCGAGGAGGGCTCGGGGCCCGCGCGGGGGTGCGCGGGCACCGGCCGGTTCGGCGCGATCGGCCCGTCGTCGCGGCGGGCGACCGGCGGCCGGGGGATCGCGGGTGCGGCGCGGGCACCGGGCACCAGGGCCGCGCCGATCGCAGCGATCGAGAGCGCCCCGGAGATCCAGTAGGGCCGCACGCCCAGCCGGCCCTCCCACTCCACGGCCCACAGCGCGGCCACCGACATCCGGTCCACCTCCTCCAGGTAGTAGAGGGCCGCGGTGATCAGGAGCAACAGCACGGTGGCGAGGCGCATCGGTCGAGCATAGTCGGCGAGACCCCTGCCGGAGGTCCCATGAACGACGTCGTGATCGTCGATGCGGTGCGCACGCCCATCGGCCGTTTCCAGGGCGGACTGGCGTCGGTCCGTGCCGACGACCTGGCCGCGCACGCCATCCAGGCGCTGCTCCAGCGCACGGGGGTCGACCCCCGCCTCGTCGAGGACGTGTTCTTCGGCTGCGCCAACCAGGCGGGTGAAGACAACCGCAACGTCGCCCGCATGGCGCTCCTGCTCGCGGGCCTGCCCCAGTCGGTGCCGGGCGTCACCCTGAACCGTCTCTGCGCTTCCGGGCTCGAGGCGGTGAACCAGGCGGCGCGCGCTGCGGCGGTCGGCGACGGCACGGTGTTCATCGCGGGCGGCGTCGAGAACATGAGCCGCGCGCCCTACGTCTTCCCGCGCGGCAACGTGGCGCCGAAGGCCGGCAACGTCACCGGCTTCGACACCTCGCTGGGGTGGCGCTTCCCGAACCCGAAGATGGAGGCGCTGTTCCCGCTCGAGGCGATGGGCTGCACCGCCGAGAACCTGGTCGACGACCACGGCATCAGCCGGGAGGACCAGGACGCCTTCGCACTCGGTTCCCACGAGAAGGCCCTGGCCGCCCAGGACGCGCGCTGGTTCGACGCCGAGATCGTCCCGGTCAGCGTGCCCCGCCGCCGCCAGGACCCGCTGGTGGTCGCGGCCGACGAAGGCCCGCGCCGTGGCACCAGCCTGCAGAAGCTCGCGAAGCTCCGCGCCGCCTTCAAGGACGGCGGCAGCGTGACCGCCGGCAACAGCTCCACGCTCAACGACGGCGCCTGTGCGGTGCTCGTCACCTCCGCGCTGGCGGCCCGCGAGCTGGGCCTCACGCCCCGGGCGCGCTTCGTGAGCTGCGCCGCGGCGGGCGTCGACCCCACCCGCATGGGCATCGGTCCCGTGCCCGCCACCCGCAAGGCTCTGCAGCGGGCCGGGCTCGGCGTGGAAGACCTCGACGCCATCGAGCTCAACGAGGCCTTCGCGGCCCAGTCCCTGGCGGTCATCCGGCAGCTGGAGCTGGACGAGGCCCGGGTCAACCAGCACGGCGGGGCCATCGCGCTGGGCCACCCCCTGGGGTGCTCGGGCGCGCGCATCCTCACCACCCTGTTGGGGGTGCTGGACCGCATCGACGGACGCTACGGCCTCGCCACGCTCTGCGTGGGGGTGGGCCAGGGCGTCGCAACCGTGATCGAGAGGATCCGATGATCGACAAGGTGGGCGTGATCGGCGCCGGCACGATGGGACACGGCATCGCCCAGGTCGCCGCCATGGCGGGCTGCGAGGTGGTGCTCCAGGACATCGACGCCGGGGTGCTGGAGCGCGGACTCGCGAAGATCCGCACCAACCTGCAGAAGGGCGTGGACCGCGGCAAGGTCGACCCGGAGCTCATGGAGGCTTCCCTCGTGCGCATCACCGGGGTCTCGGCTCTCGAGCACGTGGCCGACGGCGCCGACCTGGTGGTCGAGGCCGTGCCCGAGAAGCTGGCCCTGAAGCAGCAGCTCTTCGGCGCGCTGCAGGAGCTGGCCGACGAGGCCTGCATCTTCGGCACGAACACCTCGAGCCTGTCGGTCGCGAAGATCGCGTCGGGCCTGAAGGACCCGGGCCGCGTGATCGGCATGCACTTCTTCAACCCCGTGCACATCATGCGGCTCTTGGAGCTCGTGGTGCACGCGGGCACCCACGCCCACGTCACGGAAGCCGCCCAGGCCTTCGGCGAGCGCATCGGCAAGTCGGTCATCACGGTGAAGGACTTCCCGGGCTTCGCCACCAGCAGGCTCGGGGTGTGCCTCGGCATGGAGGCCATCCGCATGGTGGAGCAGGGCGTGGCCAGCCCCGAGGACATCGACACCGCCATGGTGCTCGGGTACCGCCACCCCGTCGGCCCTCTGAAGCTCACCGACCTGGTCGGGCTCGACGTGCGCATGCACATCGGAGAGTACCTCGCCGAGGAGCTGCAGAACGCCGCCTTCGAGCCCCCGGCGCTGATGCGCGAGATGGTGGCCCAGGGCAAGCTCGGAAAGAAGAGCGGGCAGGGGTTCTACAGCTGGTAGCCATGAACGCAGTACTGAGCCGTGATGGGCTGCCCGGTGCTGGGCAAAGTCCGGTGCTCCCTGGACTCCTTGACCGCCACAAGGCGTCGAGGCGCCAGCAACTCGCGTTGTGTCAGCTCATCGAACACATCACACCCAGGTAAAGAGCTGGCGGCTGGCAACGGTGGATAGTAGTAGCTACACTTATCGACAGATGAAGCAAAACCGCTCCAGCCCCGCATCCGACGTGCTCCGTGTGGTCACCGACCTCGGGGGCACCGCCCGCGCGCGCGAGATCCTCGCCGCCGACGTGCACCCCCGCGACCTGTACGCCGCGCGGGACGCCGGCGCCCTCGTCGAGGTGACGCGCGGGGTCTTCCGCCTCGCCGACCTGCCGCTCACCGAGCCCGACCTCGTGGCCGTTGCCACGCGCATGCCGCGGGCGGTGCTCTGCCTGGTGACCGCGCTGCACCTGCACGGGCTCACCCAGGAGATCCCCCGGGCCGTGCACGTCGCGCTGCCCCGCGGGGTCCACCCGGCCCGGCTCGACCACCCGCCGCTCGAGGTCTACCACTTCTCCGCCGCCAGCTACGCGACCGGGGTCGAGGAGCGCGAGATCGACGGCGTGCCGGTGTGCGTGACGACGCCAGCGAAGTCGGTGGCCGACGCGTTCAAGTTCCGCAGCCGAGTCGGCCAGGAGACGGCGATCGACGCGCTCAAGCAGGCGCTCGCCGCCCGAGCCACGACGCCCGCGGAGATCGACAGAATGGCGCGGGTGTGCAGAGTCCAAGCTGTCGTCAGGCCCTACCAGGAGGCGCTGTCGTAACCGACCGCAAGCTCACCAACGTCGCGGCCTCGGTCCGCCAGCGACTGCTCAACCGGGCGAAGGCCGAAGGGCGGATCTTCCAGGAGCTGGCCACGCTCTACGTCATGGAGCGCTTCCTCTTCCGGCTCGGACGCTCTCCCCACGCCGAGCACTTCGTGCTCAAGGGCGGCCTGATGACGCTCACCTGGGCCGGCGAGCACGCCCGCCTCACCCGCGACATCGACCTGCTCGGCCGCGGGGCGAGCACCATCGACGCCGTGGTGGACCGGGTCCGCGAGGTGCTGACCGTCGAGGTCGACGACGGCGTGCGCTTCGACGTCGGCTCGGCGAGCGGCAGCGAGATCACCGTGGATGCCGCCTACGTCGGCGTGCGCGTCGTCTTCCGCGCCGACCTGGCCGGCATGGTCATCAAGCTGCAGGTCGACGTGGGCTTCGGTGACGCGGTCGTGCCGGAACCGGGGTGGGTGGAGTACCCACAGCTCCTCGACCTCGGAGCACCTCGGCTGCTCGGCTACCCGGCGGAGGCCACGCTGGCCGAGAAGCTACATGCCGTCGTCGTGCTTGGCCTCGCGAACAGCCGGATGAAGGACTACTACGACTTCTGGACCGCCGCCCGGCTGGGCGCGGTGACGGCGGAAGGGCTCGGCGAGTCGATCCGGCACACCTTCGAGCGGCGGGACACGCCGCTGCCGGAGCGCCTGCCCGAGGGACTGACGGCGGGCTTCGCCGAGGACTCGACGAAGCAGGCGCAGTGGGCGGGGTTCGTGAGGAAGTCGCGGCTGGAGGCGCCGTCGCTGGCGGAGGTGGTCGAGGCGGCCGCTGCGCTGGCGGAGGGCGGGTTCGAGGTGGCGCGGCGGTGGCGCTCAGGCCCTGCTTACAGCTCCACGGGCCCACCACACTGATCGCACCGGACGGCCGCCATCGCCTCCGCCACAGGAACCGCGAGCACGTCCTGGCCGAGGGCCGAGTCCACGGAGTGGCCAGCTGAGTACCCGCGCGGCCCCTGGGGTCCGCAGGCAGGACACCTTGGCACCGCACCCACAGGGGGACAGTGCCCCAGGCACTGAGCTGCTCCAGGGCCAGGTCCAATCCGTCCGCGTCCGGGAACTCCGCGCTCGCGGAGACTGGGGACGACAGGCACAGGCCCCGCGGTCTTCCCACGCACTCCTGACCGGTGGTCAGAATGACGCTGGCCGACACCATCCGCCAGCGCGTCGTCGTGAAGATCATCGAGCCCGCTCGTCGTCGCGGCGCCGGTACCGTCCGCGTCCGGGCTGGCGACCTCGGTGCTGCCGAAGTTCGACGAGTTCGCACGGCCGGTGTTGGAGTTTCTCGCGCAGCAGCAAGCGGCCGTTCGGGTCTCAGAGATCCACGACGCTGCTGCCGACTTGATGCGGCTCTCCGCCGAGCAGCGCCACGTCATCCTGGACAACGGGCGCGCGGTCTACCGCGACCGCGTATCCTGGGCGCTCTCGTGGATGAAGTACGCGCGGGGGGTGGAGAGGGAGAAGCGGGCGCACTGGCAGGCTACCGACGCCGGGCGACGCCGGCTGGACGACTCAACCCCGATCACGGCCCGCGAGATAAGGCCTACCAGCCCCCTCGGATCCGGCGCGGCAAGGGCGACACGGGGAAGCCCGAGGACGTCGCGCTCAAACTTGCGGACGTCACCCTCACCCCGATGGAGCGGATCGACTCCGCGGTCGCCGACCTCCGCGAGGCCGTGCTCGGCGAGCTGGTCGAACGGCTGCTCGACGAGAGCCCGACGTTCTTCGAGAACGCCGTCCTCGATGTCCTCCGGGCCATGGGGTACGTCGGCAAGCTCGGTCGCGTCGAGCACGCCGGCAAGAGCGGGGATGGCGGGATCGACGGCGTGCTCAACCTGGACCGGCTTGGCTTGGAGCGGGTCCATGTCCAGGCGAAGCGCTGGGAGGGGAGCGTCGGCGAGACGGTCATCCGCGACTTCGGCGAATACCTCGCCGAGGATCTGCAGAACGCCGCCTTCGCGTTGGGTCAGCTCATCGAACACATCACACCCAGGTGAAGTTCACGTCGAGCACGAAGAGCTCTTCGCCCACGCGCACCAGGCAGGTGGCCGAACTCTCGGACCCGGGCTGCGTCTCCTGGGTGCTGACATACAGCCCATACAGCTTCCGCGTGTAGGTCATGTCCGAGACTCTGGCGTGCGGCTGCAGGCAGGCTCCTTCCCAATCGTCCAAGTCCGCGGCGTGGGCGTCTACACGTCCGGGGGGACAAAGACGTACAGCCCGCTCCTCGCCCGCTTACCGGCCCCTGCCAGTTCGACTTGGACTCGGCCAATCCGCGGCTCACCTGCGCGGCGGTCCGAGAAGTCGACGTCCACCCTGCCTTGGTCCCGCTCCTTTGCCGCGCTGGCGTCGCCTGCATGGGCGAGCATCATGACCGCGGAAGACAACACCAGCGCGCAACTCCAGATTCTCACCCTCCGAACTCGTTGATCCCACCTCGGTATGCGCACGGAGTCTGCTCCTTCTGGATGGGCACGTACACGTAGTGTCCGAAATCTGCCATCTCCTGTTCCCTATTCCAGTCCAGAGCCGGCCGGGCTCCGCGCCCTCGACCGTCGCGGCGGGGTCCAGTGGATCCAGCTCGCGCACGAAGCCTGATCCGCACCCCAGGGCAGCAGGTGCCAGGTGTTCGTGGCCGGCTGCCGGTAGAGGGTCCAGTTGTTGGCCCGGGTGGTGTAGGCGTCGTGGTTGCCGGTCACCACGTCCACGGCCATCAGGGCCAGCACCTCGTCGCGCACGAAGCGGGCCTCCGGCGTGCCCGGGAAGTCCGCTGCCAGCTCTTCGACGAGGCCCCGCAGCAGGGCGACTGCGCCCCCCTCGCCCGCCTCCTCGACTTCCGCGCGCTGCTGGCCGACGTCGCTCAGGTCGCCCCCGCTCAGGCCCTTCCAGAGGGTGCGGCTGGGGTCTTCGAAGAGCCGAGCCAGGATCGGTGGCCGTACCCGCAGCGTCGACTGGCGAGTGTGTGGCCCGAGGAGCCGGATGCGGGAGCTCCGCACGTCCGTATCTGTGGGGGCCGGGGCGGGCGGCCGCCCCGGCCCACCCGACCCTCAGAGAGACCCCGCTCGCGAGGCGTTCGACATCGCGCTGTCGGCGGAGCCTTCGCGGTCTCACACCATCCAGGGGCCGACGCGCTCGGGCGCACGAGTAGGGGCGTGCTACCTTCTTCGACATAGGTCGGAGGCGAGGCGCGTGGGAGCCGGGTGGCTGGCAGTCTTGGTCGCCTCCGTCGCAGCAGCGCCCTGCGGGGACGCGGTGTCCGCCCGCGTCGTCGACGACCTGCTCGAGGAGGCCGAGGCCAGCCTGGGTGCCCTCGACCTCGATGGCTTCCGCAGCGCCACCGTGCAGGTCGAGGCCGTCCTCCCGTGCGTCTCCGAGCCTGTCACCCGGGCTCTGGCCGCGCGCATCCACCGAGTCCGCGGCCTGCAGCATTACGCGGCCTCCGAGCCGGAGCAGCGCGACGAGGCCTTCGCCGCAGCGCGGAGCCTGGAGCCCGCCTATAGCTTTCCGAGCACCGTCGTCGCCGAGAGCAACCCCATCCGGACCTCGTACGAGGCCGCCGCGGCGTCCGACGAGCAGGTGGCCCAGGCGCCCCCAGCGCAGGGGGAGCTCGCGTTCGATGGACGACGTGGCATCGACCGTCCGGCTGCGCGTGCCTCCGTCTACCAGCGCTTCGACGCCGACGGCGCCGTCGTGGACACGGCCTACCTCTACAGCGCAGACCCCACGCCCTCTTATGAGTTGCTCCAAGCCCCGGACCGCCCGGCTCGGCCTTGGGCGCTCGTGGCCGCCACAGCTGGCGCCAGCGTCGCGACAGGTGTCCTCGTCGGGCTCGGGTACAGCGCCGAGGCCGCCTGGAACGCCGCATCCAGCGAGACCGAGGCCGACCCCCACCGAACACGAGCCAACAGCTTGGCGCTCGCTTCCGGCGGTGCCGGTGTCCTCGCGCTCGGCGGTACGGTGCTGACCGTGAGGGCGTGGTGAGCGACCGCCGACGCTTCCGCCTCCTCGGCGTGCTGGGCAAGGGCGGCTTCGGCACCGTGTACAAGGCCGAGCTGCTGGGCGCAGGCGGTTTTTCCAAGGCCGTCGCGTTGAAGTTTCTCAACGACAACCCGGACGCTCCCGCGGAGGTCGCGCTTCGTCTGCGCGACGAGGCCCGCATCCTCGGGCTCATCCGCCATCGGGCTGTGGTCGGCGTCGATGGTCTGGTGCGCTTCGACGACGGCTGGGGCGTCGTGATGGAGTACATCGAGGGCGTCGATCTCAAGCAGGTCGTAGAGTCCGAGGAGGTGCCTCCCCGCGCGGCACTCTCGATCGCCGAGGAAGTGGCCAGTGCCCTCAACACCGCCTACAACCAGCCAGCCGGGGCGGGGGGGGCGCCGCTCAAGCTGGTCCATCGGGACATCAAGCCCGCCAACATCCGCCTGACCTCCCACCGGGAGGTGAAGGTGCTGGACTTCGGCACCGCACGGGCCGAGTTCGAACAGCGCGAGGCGCTGACGCGGTCGGTGCGGTACGGCACGATGAACTACATGGCGCCGGAGCGCCTCGGCGAAGAAGACGACGACGGGCCCGAGGGCGACCTGTACTCGTTGGGGTTGGTGCTCGCGGAGCTCCTGGGTGGACCGCTCGTGCGGATGCCACCCAAGACGCCACGGAAGTTCACCAGCTTCGTCGACGAGCTGCTCGACGGCATCGCGCAGGTCCTCACGGAGGTCTGGAGCTTCCCGGAGAGTCAGACGACAGCGCTGCTGCAGTTGCTCGACCGCGCCATAGCATTCGAGCCGGAGGAGCGCTGGAGCCTCGACGACTTCGAGCAGCTCTGCGGCGCCCTGCAGGCGGAGGTCGGCGGCCCGCGACTCCGCGACTGGGCGGGGAGGTCCGTCCCGGGGTTGATGGCCGAAGGCGCTCCCCTCGGCAGCGACGACTTCACGGGCACTCTGATCACAGAGCGGGGCGATGCGCTGGCTGCCGCGGCAGACCTTCCACCCCCAGAGCGAGCCGTGGCTCCGGCCCTGCGCGCGAAGGAGCCTTCGACGTCCGAGACCTGGTCGATCGAGCTGGACCCCGTGGCGCCGGCGGCTGTGTGTGAGCGCGCAGCGGTCGAGGCGGCCCCGGCCATCGACTCCGCCCCGGCACCTTCCTCCGCCCCGGTGGCCGTGCCGCGGCCGCCCCAGACCGGCCGCTGGAAGGTGCCCGCGGCGCTCGGTGCACTGGTCCTGATCGGCGGCGTGCTCGGCGTCGTCGTCCTCCCGGACTCGAGGCCGGCCGAAGAGGCGGAACCGGTCGTCTCGGCGCCGCCGTCTACGGAGCATGGTGCCGAAGTCGCACCGTCAGCGGCCGTGGACGAGGCCGTCGCTGGCTCGGACGAGCAGACAGCGGCCCAGGACGAGGTCGCAGACACCAGGGCGCCGGCAGCATCGTTGTCGCCGACTCGCGGATCCTCGACGGCGCAACCGGACCCAGCAGCGTCCAGCGCGGCTCCCCCGTCGAGGCCGGTCACAGTCGCACCCACACCCGCACCTGCGCCTGTCGTCACGACCGGCACCTTCAGCCTCCACGCAGACAACACGGCCGAGGCCGTCGTCTTTCGGAACGCCGAGGGGCGCTTCGGTCCGGGCGAGCCCATGCCGACGGGGACCTACGACGTCTACGCGACGATGAATGGTCAGACCCTCCATCTCGACGAGACCGTCGGGGTCGGTGACGGGTCGAAGCACGTGGTGAAGTGCATCGCGGCGTTCACGCAGTGCGACGTGCAGTGATGTGGACCCTCGTCCTCGTAAGCTGCTTCTACATCACCGAGGCCGAGAACCTCGCACGGTGGGGCGCGGTGGACTCCGCGGGGGCGATAGACGACTCCGCCATGCCGACCGACGACTCGGGAGACACCCAGCCCGACGACTCGGGAGACACCCAGCCCGACGACACGGCCGACACCCAGCCCGACGACACGGACTGCAAGCTTGTCTACTACGAGGACGGAGACGGAGACGGCTTCGGTGGGGACGATGCAGCGCAGACCTTCTGCGAAGACCCGGGCAAGGGCTGGCTGACCACCGCCGGCGACTGCAACGACGCCGACGCCGCCGTCCATCCCGGCGCAGACGAGCTCTGTGGCGGCGAGGACGAGGACTGCGATGGCCAGGAGGACGTCGACGCCGTCGACCAAGTGTACTGGTTCCGCGACGAAGACGGGGACGGGTTCGGGTCCGAAGACTGGTGCTATCCAGACGAGGGACAGAACCTCAACAATGACGACTGCGAGGCGTCGTGCGCGGACCCCGATCCAGAGGACCTGCTCGAACATGCCTACGTCGACAACAACGACGACTGCTGCGACTACACGAGCTCGGTCGGCGAAGGCTGTCTCGATCAGCGCGACGGCTCCTTCGAGGGAGCCGTCACGCTCACGTGGGTTTCCACGACCGAGGGAACCGACACCTGCACCGGCTCGATGTCCGCCACGGTCGACCACGACGGCGCTAAAGGGTTCAGCGGCAACGGGGAGTGCACCTTCACGGGCGCGCTCGCCAAGACCGTCGGAAGCCCCGTCGCGTTCAGCTTCGGCGGCGAGGTGTCCGTCGAGAAGCTCCTCGGCTCGATGACCGTGCTGGACACCGAGATGGCGCTCGAGGCCGAGTGGCAAGACGGCGGCTACGACTACTGCACGTACGACGGCTCCACGACCGGCAGCGAGTACCACGGCACCGTGGAGTTCAGCGGCGAGTGGAAGAGCTCCGACCTCGACGTCGAAGGTACCTTCACGCTCTCCCCTTGAACATGCCTCCACCGGCCGTGCTGGCTCGTGAGCATCGGAGCACGATCGCGGCATCCGCCGGCAAGAACGCCTGCAACCGGTGATAGGGTCACCGCTCGGAGGCCGCATGACGCGCTTCGCCCTCGCGGCGTCCACTCTCCTGCTTGCCGGCTGCGGCAACGACGTCACGGCGACCGTGAACACGAGCCAGCCCCCGGCGGTGGCCTTCGTGACCCCGGCCCCCGGCGAGGTGGTGCAGTCCGGCACCGTCGAGGTCCTGACCACAGCGGAAGACGATCTCGACGCCACCGAGGACCTCATCCTCACGCTCTCCCGGGTGGACGGGGAGTCGCTGCCGACGCGCATCGTCGACAGCGAGCTCGACGTCGTGCGCTGGGAGGTCTCCGAGGTCACCCCGGGCGCGCTCACCCTCCGGCTCAGCGCCATCGATGGCGACGGCAACGAGTCCACGTCCGAGCTCACCTTCACGGCCGCGTCGGACGGCGATGGCGACGGCTACCTCGACGCCGAGAACGGCGGCACGGACTGCGACGACACCCGGTCCGAGGCGTACCCGGAGGCCGAAGAGCTTTGCAACGACCTCAACGACGACTGCGACGACGACACCGACGAGGGCGTGGAGAACGTGACCTGGTCCCACGACGCCGATGGAGATGGCTACGGCAACCCGGCCGACCAGGTGACCGACTGCGCAGCCCCGAGCGACAGCTGGGTAGAGAACGCAGAGGACTGCGACGACGAGGACGCATCGGTGAACCCCGACACGGTCTGGTACGCCGATGATGACGCCGACAGCTTCGGCGCCGAAGCGGACACCACGACATCGTGCGAGCAGCCGAGCGGCTACGTCGCCACCGCAGGCGACTGCGACGACTCCGACGCCTCCATCCATCCGGACGCCGAGGAGGTGTGCAACGACATCGACGACGACTGTGACACCCTCGTCGACGACGACGACGACACGGTCGCGCCAGACGCCACCTGGTACGCCGACGCAGACTCCGATGGCTTCGGTGACGCGGAAGCCTCGACCGTGTCGTGCGCCGCGCCGAGCGGGTACGCAGACGATGCCGACGACTGTGACGACACCGACCCGGCCGTGAACCCGGACGCCGTCGAGGTCTGCGACGCCCTCGACAACGACTGCGACACCCTGGTGGACGACGACGACGACGGCGTGGACCTGTCCACGGGCACGGTCTTCTATCAGGACGGCGATGGTGACGGGTACGGAGACGAGGATCTGGACCAGCGCTTCTGCGCGGAGCCCAGCGGCTGGTCGTCGCTCGACACGGACTGCGATGACGGGGACGCCTCGATCAGCCCGGTCGGCAGCGAGATCTGCAACGAAGCCGACGACGACTGCGACGGCCTGGTGGACATCGAGGACGACAGCCTCGACCTCACCACGGTGTCGACCGTCTACGCCGACGCGGACGGCGACGGCTACGGCGACACGGACGACGCCGGGACGTCCGCATGCTCCGTCGAGGTGGGCTACGCGGCGACGTCGGACGACTGCGACGACGCCGACGCCGACGTCCATCCGGACGCGACCGAGGTCTGCAACGACGGCGTGGACGACGACTGCGACGGGCTGGCCGACGCCGACGACGACTCCCTCGACACCTCGACCAACGTCACGTGGTACGCCGACACCGACGGCGATGGCTACGGCGACGCCGACGTCACCCTGGCGAGCTGCGACCAGCCGAGCGGGTACCTGGCCGACGACACAGACTGCGATGACGGGGACGGAACGATCCACCCGGACGCCGAAGAGCTGTGCGACGGGGTAGACAACGACTGCGACACGGAGACGGACGAGGACGACGCGAGCGACGCCACGACCTGGTACGCGGACACCGATGGCGACGGCTACGGCGACGCCGACGCGTCCCTCACCGCGTGTGACCAGCCGTCCGGCTACGAGGACGACGCGGAGGACTGCGACGACACCAACGGCGAGGTGAACCCGGCGGCGACCGAGGTCTGTGACGACCAGGACAACGACTGCGACACCGAGACGGACGAGGACGACGCGAGCGACGCGGCGACCTGGTACGCAGACTCCGACGGAGACGGCTACGGGGTGGACTCGGACAACCTGGTGTCGTGCGACCAGCCCAGCGGCTACGAGTCAGCGGGGGGCGACTGCAACGACGACGCAACGGCGGTGAACCCCGACGCGACGGAGGTCTGCGACGACATCGACAACGACTGTGACGAACTGATCGACGACGCAGACGACGACCTGGACACCAGCAGCGGGACGACCTGGTACGCCGATACGGATGGTGACGGGTACGGCGACGCGTCCTCGAGCACCGAGGCCTGCGTCCAGCCCAGCGGGTACACGGACGACACGGACGACTGCGACGACTCCGACCTTGGGGTGAACCCCGACGCCACCGAGGTGTGCAACGACGGCGTGGACGACGACTGCGACGGCCTGTCCGACGAGGACGACGACGGCCTGAGCGATGCGACCACGTGGTACGAGGACGCGGACGGCGACGGGTACGGGGACGGTGACTTCTTCACCGAAGCGTGCGAGATGCCCAGCGGGTACGTCGCGACGGACGGGGACTGCGACGATGCGGATG
>Ga0209992_10002420_pt1 | contig 17111 bp, 13 predicted proteins | sample 2SBtaG_2_FD_182564 | JGI IMG/M metagenome (GOLD analysis project Ga0209992, IMG submission 182564) | Deep subsurface microbial communities from Kolumbo volcano to uncover new lineages of life (NeLLi) - 2SBTROV12_ACTIVE470 metaG (SPAdes)... | ecosystem: Environmental > Aquatic > Marine >... | reverse complement strand
AGGCGACAACGTCAAAGTTCAAAATAACGTATCGGTGTACGACAATGTGCACCTTGAAGACGACGTGTTTTGCGGCCCTAGTATGGTGTTCACTAATGTTTATAATCCACGTTCTTTTATAGAGCGTAAGACTGAATACAGAGATACACTTGTAAAGCGTGGTGCGACATTGGGGGCAAACTGCACAGTAGTTTGTGGAGTGACCATTGGAGAGTACTCACTTGTTGGTGCAGGTGCGGTCATCAATAAAGATATCAAACCGTTTGCGTTAATGGTTGGTGTACCGGCGAAGCAAATTGGCTGGATAAGCAAGTATGGTGAGCAACTTGATTTGCCACTCGAAGGAAACGGTATGGCAACCTGTGAACATACAGGCGAGCAATATCAATTAGAAAATGGCTTTGTTTCAATCAAATAATTCGAAGAAGTAATTATTAAATGCAATTCATAGATTTAGCTGCACAATATCAGCACTTAAAAGACAAAATCGACGCTCGAATTCATGCTGTACTAGACCATGGAAAATACATCATGGGGCCAGAAGTACAAGAGCTTGAAGAGAAATTATCAGAGTATGTGGGCGTCAAGCATACTATTAGCTGTGCAAATGGCACAGATGCATTAACACTAGCTCTTATGGTATTAGATGTAAAAGAAGGTGAAGCGGTCTTTTGCCCTACATTTACTTTCTTCGCCACGGCAGAGACCATCGCTTTTGAAGGCGCAACGCCAGTATTTGTTGATTCAAATGAAGACACATTTAACATTTGTCCAATAGATTTAGAAAAGCGAATTGAGGCGGTGATTGCGGAAGGTAAATTAAAGCCAAAAGCGATTATTTCGGTTGACCTATTTGGTTTACCAGCAGATTACCCAGCACTTAGAAAAATTGCAAATAAGTACGATTTAAAAATAATTGAAGATGCAGCACAAGGCTTTGGTGGTGAAATTAACGGTAAACGCGCAGGCTCGTTTGGTGATATTGCAACAACAAGTTTCTTCCCTGCTAAGCCACTAGGTTGTTATGGTGATGGTGGCGCATTATTCACAGACAATGATGAATATGCAGAGCTATTAAAGTCGTATCGAGTTCACGGGAAAGGCCAAGATAAGTACGATAATGTACGTATAGGTATGAACTCACGCTTAGATACGATTCAAGCAGCAGTGCTATTAGAAAAGCTAGCGGCATTTCCGCAGGAGCTGGTTAATAGAAATCAGGCGGCTGAAAAATATACGGCAGAATTGAAGGATACTTATAAAACCCCTGTTGTTCCAGAAGGGTATGTGAGTTCGTGGGCTCAGTATACATTAGTGGCAGAGGACCGAGATGCGGAGATGGCGAAGTACAAGGCGAAGGGTATTCCAACAATGGTTTACTATGGGACTTGTATGCATCAACAAACTGCTTTTAAAGCGTTAGGTTATCAGGAGGGAGATTTTCCGGTGGCAGAGCGTCTAGCGTACTCTGTTTTTAGCTTGCCCATGCATGGGTATCTGTAACTAAATATGAAGCGTTTATTGATCTCAAACTTTTTCTACCCTTTCCCTGGGGGAGAGCAGTTTCTTAAAGCTGAAGTAGAATGCTGGGAGAAGTGTTCTGGTATAGATGAAGTTATATTAGCCCCAGAAATATTTGATTCTAATGAATCGAAAACTGATTCAATTAAAGGTTTGAAGGTGCTATGTGTTCCTTTAGCTTCGGGTCCGCTAGCCAAATTATCAAATTTAGTGGAAGCGCTATTTTCAATTCTTTTTTGGAAAGAAGTATTCAATATTTTTCGTTATGAATTTAAAACTAAAAAACTAGCTTTGCTAAAAGAGGCGTTATTATCTTGCTCAAATGTAATAAAGCATAAAAAAAGATTAGAAGCTCTGATTACGAAAACTGGTGAAATCGATGGTATATATTGTTATTGGAGTGAATTTGCCTTTTATGCAGCGAGCCTTTTAAAAAGAGAAGGTAAAGTTAAGAAAGTATTTGTTCGAGCTCATGGTTATGACTTATATAAAGAAAGGCGTCCTTATAACTACATGCCTCTTAAAAGGCAATTTTCTGAAGATGCCGATATAGCGTTTTTTTTATCTTCAAAAGCTCAGCAATATTACTTGCTTAACTATGGCGGGGATAAAGCAACTACTGATATTGCCAGGTTGGGTGTTAACACCCCCCATCTTGAACAGGAATTTATTAACATAGAGAATACCCTTCAATTGCTAAGTTTATCTTATTGTGTTCCTATTAAGCGTTTAGATAAAATACTTTCTGCAGTAACTCTTTATGCAAAGCGCTCTCCCGAAGTAAAAGTCATATGGCAGCATATCGGCAGCGGGGATGGCTTTTTAAATTTACAAAATAAAGTGCAAGAGAAAACACTGGGTATTAGTAACTTAACCGTAGAGTTGAAAGGTGCACTCGATAACACAGAAGTACATAATACCTTAAAATTAGAGCAATTTGATGCAATTGTAAATGCGTCGGAATCAGAAGGTGTACCAGTTTCACTCATGGAAGCTATGAGTCACGGCATTCCTGCGATAGCACCTAATGTTGGTGGTATATCAGAGCTTGTTAATCAATCTAATGGTTTTTTATTATCAGAATATTGCTTAGAAGAAGAATTAGTAAATGCGTTTATTGCTTTAAACTCTGATAAAAACCCAAATAAAAGAAGACTTGCTGCCAGAAATTGGGTGAAAACGAATTTCAATGCAAAGACTAATCATATTGAGTTTATTTCAAAATTATCAAGAAGCTTAAATGAACAAAAGTAAGTTACTAGGCTACGCTTTAGGCCCTTTAGGAACTGCGGCTTTAGGGTTTATCTCACTCCCTTTACTTACTTGGTTTTACTCAGTTGAGGATGTTGGTAAAATATCAATGCTGTTGCTCGTTATGAACCTTGGGATCCTTACTTTTTGTTTAGGTTTAGATCAAGCATATGTAAGAGAGTATCATGAAGTAAATTCGAAGCCTGCTTTATTGCGTTTGGTCTGTACTCCTTCCTTGTTACTAATGAGCTTGTTCGCATTATTTGTATTACTTTTTGAACCATCAATTATATCGGTGCTTTTGTATGGTACAGAGAATACATATTTAGCTTTACTTACGCTTTTCTGTATTGTATTTGCTGTGATTTCTCGCTACTTGTCATTAATTTTAAGAATGCAAGAGCGTGCAATAGCTTACTCATTAAGTCAGTTATTACCAAAATTAATTTTTTTATTATGTATTATTGGGATTGTAGTTAGTGAGCTTCCTAAAACTGATGTTAGTTTGATTAGTGCGCAATTTGCTTCTGTATTTACAGTGTTGTTAGTGCTTTTATGGAGCACGCGGAATGAAGTACATAAATCATTTATAGCCAAAGCTACTCATCTAAAATTAACTGATTTACTCAAGTTTGCTCTCCCTCTGATGGCAGGAGGCTTCGCGGCATTTGGGCTGCAAGTTATGGATAAAGTATTTATTAGAAGCTTTTCTACTTTTACAGAGCTTGGGGTTTACTCTGTTACTGTGAGTATTGCAGCTGTCGCAAGCATTTTTGCAAGTATCTTCAACTTAATTTGGTCGCCGATGGTATATAAATGGACTTCAAATGGAGATTTGGACCTTAATATAGTTGATGGTATATCAGAGCATCTATTAGCAGCTATTTTTTTTGTTATGGCAATAGCTGGTAGTTTTTCGTTTTTGCTGCCTTATTTTCTTCCTGAAGAATACTCAGCGATACAAAGTTTAATTACAGTATGTTTGCTCGCGCCATTACTATATACACTGTCAGAGACTACTGCCGTTGGCATTACACTTGCTAGAAAGACAAGCCTTTCGATGTGGGCTTCGGTTTTAGCGCTAGTTATCAATGCATTTGGTAATTATATCTTAGTTGAAAAGTTTGGAGCACAAGGAGCGGCAATATCAACGGCGGTTGCTTTCGCTGCTTTTTATACTTTGAGAACTGAATTCTCAAGAAAAGTATGGCGTAACATGCCGACAATGAAAACATATATAGTAATAGTCATATTACTGATAACGTCAATTTTGCACTGCACTTATTGGCAACAGAGTTTTATGGGGAATATTATGTGGGCTTTATTATTAGTGCTAGGTTTACTCACATTCAAGCGTTCTGTGATATTAGGCTTAAGTGCTTTTAAAAAGTTAGTTTTTAAGTGTTAATTAATGTTGGTTAATAATGTTGCACAAACTATGAAAGATATCAATTTAGTAATAATAATTTATAGCAACCTTTCTATAGGTGGCGGTGGGCGCGAAACATGGCTCGCTAACTTTACTAAAGCAAGTGAAATTCTAAAAAACTTTAAATCTATAACCGTATTAAATGCAACTTCAAATGTTGAGCAAGGCACTCCAATTAAGTTTCCGAGTGAAGTAAATCACAGAAGCGTAGATGTTACACCATTTAATAATGTAAAGCGCATCTCGACCTTTGCAAGCTTTTGCTCTGACCATATAAAAGCCTCAGATAAGCTCGGTGATAAGCAATTGGTGATTTGTCTTGGCTCATACATTGAGAGCATTGCTGGCTATTTTGCATGCAGAGGAACAAAAGCTTTCAAAATAACTTGGATAAGGGGGATCCTTGAAAAAGAGTTAGCGCAAAGACATTCTGCTGTAATACTTGAGTTATTTAAAAAGCTGGAAAATTTTTTACTAAAACGGAACCAGCTAGTGTTATCTAATGGTCAGGACACTGCAGACTTTTATATCAAGAAGGGAATCCCTTCTAAAGTAATAAATAACGGCATTTATCTAGATAAATTTAGTCAGTCTCAGAAAGGGGATAAAATTCGGCTTGGTTTTGTTGGTAGGTTAAATTTAGAGAAAGGAATGAATTATTTTATTCAGTGTTTGGATGAACTTCAAGGCGAGCAAGATATAGAAGTGATAGTTGCTGGCGACGGTTTTGAAAAAGAGGCACTTTTAGAAGCGAAGAAGCGACTCAACGGCAAAGTTTCTATTCAATATGTAGGCGTAGTTGATAATCACAAAGTGCCAGAGTTACTGTCCAAGCTAGATATTAGTTTTCACTTAACTGGAACCAAAATTTTAGGTGGTGGCGGTGTTTCGCATTCATTAATTGAAGCAATGGCCTCAGGTAATCGAATTGTATGCTGGGATAATGATATTTTCAGGCAGGTTGAAGGCTTTAATAACTTTTTCGCTGCAAAAGAAGAGTCACAAAGTGAATTGTTGCGCAGTATGCATGATGCAATTCAGGATGCAAGAAATGCAAGCGGCCCTTCTCAATTAATGGTGAAAGCTGCTCAAGAATACTCATTTTCATCACATGTAAATCGCTTTTTAAAAATAGCGGCAAAGCATATTAAACTCTGAGATCAATAAGATGTCTTTTGATCAAGAAAAAAGGTTAAAGTTAAAACAATTAATTCCACTTGTGTTTACAAGCAAGCTTGTCTTTGTAACGCTTTTTTGTGTGTTGGCATTACCTATTTTCGATTCAATGACTGGCGCTTTATTTAAGCTGAAAATAATGGGTGAAGGTGGCCTTGCAACTCCTTCGCAACTTGGCCGATTATTTATTCTAGGGTTATTGTTTTTCTTTGTTTTTTCGTCTGAAAAAATAACTAAAACAATAAAAAAGCGGATTTTATATTTAACTACATTCTTCTTACTCTCTGAAAGCTTAGTGGCAATCTTACATTTGGGCTTAGTTCCTTATATTTCTGGTATTGTTTTTTTTAGCAAGGTTATTTTTTGCATTTTAGTTTATGCTTACTTCAAATGCTGGGTCCACGAAAGTTTGTCTTATTATGATTTATTCTTTCGTCTGGTGATAGCTTATGGTCTGGTAGTTGCGGTTCTTTTATCAAGTGCCTTTATCAGTGGTTTTCATATTTCAAATTATGGCAGTAAATTTGCGACTAGGGGGCTGTTCGTTTCAGGTAATGGGGTTGGTGTAACAATAGGTACTTGTAGTTTGTTGGCCTTATATTATGCATTAAAAACAAGAAGAAAGGTTTTCTATTTTATGGGGGCCTTTATGATATTTGGTACGGTAATCATTGGTACTAAAACCGCTCTTTTATTTGCATTACTTAGTTGTATATTGTTTTTCATCCTCAGTTTTAGATTATTTCCTTGGTTAACTGTTATTTTTTCCATTTTAATTGGTTTGTATATAGTACCTATTGTTGTGGATGCTTTGAGTCTGGTTTTTGAGAATATAATAAACAAATTTAATAAGATAGAAGATAAAGCTGTGTTGCTATCTAGCTCTAGGGATGTATTTATTTATAATGCATTTGCTAAAATAAATTGGGATGATATTTTTAGTTTAAGGCTACTAATTGGAGGGGGAGGGTATTTTGCCTATGAAAACTTGGAGCTACTCTCAGATATACGCAGAAAAACCTTAGAGAATGATCTTTTTGAACTGTTTTTTTGCTATGGGATCCTTGCAGCATCAGCTTATTTTTTATTTGGATTAATGGCTATATTTAAAGGCCTTTTAAAAGGTCGTTACTTCCTAACTGCTTGTTTTTCACTTGTTTTTTTGCATTCAGTTTTAGCAGGACATGTACTTTTCAATGGCACCTCTTCAATTATGCTAGTATTTATGTTTCTTTTACTCAGCGCGCGTTATCACCCATCAAAGATTAGAGAGTTGAAATGATAAAGTTTTCAGTTGTTATCCCCTTATTCAATAAGGAAGATTATATTGAGCGATGTATCAGAAGTGTTGCCGCTCAAGTTTATGATAATTATGAAATAATTGTTGTTGATGATGGTTCTACCGATATGAGCGTTGAGTTAGTTAATCGGCTGAAAATTTCAAATTTAAGGTTAATACAGCAAGAAAATGGTGGTGTTTCAAAAGCAAGAAATACAGGCATAAGTAATGCTGTTGGAGAGTGGGTTGCCTTCTTAGATGCTGATGACTTTTGGGAGCCAGAATATTTACATGAAATGACTATTCTGCAAAGCAAATACTCAAGTGCATCATTATGTTGTAGTGCGTATTGTTTTGACAGTCCGAATGGAAGGAAGCCTGCTAAATTGTGTATCCCTGGCAAGACAGATTATAGGCTTATAGATAATTACTTCTATACCACTTGCAGAGGTAACCTACCCGTTACAGCTTCATCTGTTTCTATAAAAAGAGCTGCTTTAAATGAAATAGGTGGCTTCCCTGAGGGGTGGAAAATGGGCGAGGATATTTTTGTATGGATGCGAATTGCTATTGACTATCAGTTGGCGATTTGTATGAAACAACTCGCAATATATGACGAGAGTGATACTGGTAGCGCAACAAAGAAAAATAAAGTATTAAACATTTTACCCCATGTTAAGGCTTTAGAAGAGTGGTTAGATTCAAGTCGAGTTCCAGAGCGGCAAATACACGAAGCCAAAAACCTAGTCCACAGAAGCTATATATATACAGCACTACAAAACCTTAAAGAGGGTAATCAGATGTTAGCGAGAGATTTAGTGGCAAACACTAATGTCCGCTTTGGTATTCATGCTATTGCAATTCAATTGTTGAGTGTAATGCCAAATTGGCTTGTTAAAAGGCTTCTCTAACCTCTTTGCTTAGCAGACAGCGCACAAAAACTCATGTAGAATCGCCTGCCACGTTGAAAAAGGGGTGAAAATGAAGAGTAATTTTACAGTTCTTGATAAAAAAATAGCACCAAAAAAATCACTAAATGAAAGGTTGAGTCAACTTTATTCCACTGAAAGTCCAAGTGAAAAGATCAAAGTTACTTTTGTAAATCCTTTTTCGTACGGTCTACTTGTAGATAGACAAGACTTACTTAGTGAATTTGATTATATTTTTTCGGATGGCGCATTGCATACAAAACTTCACAATATCTTTTGTAGCAATAAGATAGACAGAGTTAGTTTTGATCTCTCATCAATTGCTAAAGATACTCTACTCAGAGCACAAAAAACGAATTTGAGAATTGCTTTTATTGGTGGTAAGCCTGAGCATTCTGAAGCCTTACCTTGTAAACTCTTGGAATTATTTCCGGAGCTGAATATAGTTTTTTGCCGTGACGGCTATTTTGGTGATGAAAAAGAAAAGAAAGAATGCATTGTCGATTTGAAAGGGTCACAGCCTGATATTGTTATTATTGGTATGGGAACCCCGTTACAAGAAGAGTTTCTTTTAATGGTTGCTGATAACGTGCCCTCTGCTCGAGAGTTCTATACTTGTGGTGGCTTTTTGGAGCAAACGGCGACAAAGGGCGATTATTATCATCCGATTGTTAAAAAGTTGGGTGTTAGGTGGTTGCAACGAGCCATTATGCACAAACATGTGAGAAAAAGACTCCTGTCTGATTATCCTCGTTTTATCTTTAATTATATTAAAGCGCACTGCTAAAAAACACTGTCACAAAGAACGGAATAAGAAAAATGAATTACAGATTTGATATTGCCTCTTTAAGAAGCTTAGCGATTATCTTGGTTGTTTTGTTTCACTATGAAATCGCACTTTTTAAGGGGGGGTTTATCGGTGTAGACATCTTTTTTGTTCTTTCTGGTTATTTAATGACAAGAATCATCATAGAAAAGCAAGTCAAAGGTGACTTTTCTATTATGGACTTCTTTATGTCACGTGTTAATCGTTTGCTACCTGCACTCGCATTCATGATTATTGTAGTAAGTGTTTATTTATTCTTTTTTGAGTTACCGTCTATTCTGAGAAACTTTGGTAAAAATAGTTTAGTAAGTTTAATTCCAGTTTCTAACTGGGTATATATGTCTAAATCAGGTTACTTTGACGTTAGTCAATTTAACATAAACTTACTTTTACATACTTGGTCTCTTTCAGTTGAGTGGCAGTTTTATATTCTTTTTCCATTTGTAATTTCTTTTGCATTTTTAATTAAGAATAAGAAAGATGGGGTCAAGAACAGCTTTATTTTATGTTCGATATTGCTTTTATTAAGCTTATCGTCAACGTTTGCTTTAGAAGCTAATTACTATAATACGATATTTAGAGGTTGGGAATTATTAGCTGGTAGCATGGTCTACTTTTCAGAGAGAAAAAAAGCTTTAGCTCCAAGATTTAAGCTGTTTTTATTATTCATAGTTTTACTACCCTTTTGCGCCATTATGATTTCTCCGAGTGATCACTGGCCAAATATTAGTGCGCTTCTTGTCATTTTTATTACAGTATTTACCTTACTCATTGGCAATTTGAAATTCGATAAACAATCTACTTTTATCTTCAAAGCTGTCAATTATGTTTCAGAGCGCTCCTACTCTATTTATCTATGGCACTGGCCTGTTTTTCATTTGCTAAACAAACAGGCCTTAGCGGCGATCGTCTTGACATTTATTTTTGCTGAGATTACCTATCGATTTATTGAGACGCCTCTAAGAAAGAAAAGTATTAAATACTTTGTATTGAATGTATTACTAGTTGGTGTTGTAACTATTATTAGCTTTTTATCTTTTAAGTTTATGCTGACTCCCTATGCGGAAAAAATTAGTCCTTTACCAAATAACGTCATTGCCGCTGATCGAGCTTTAACAGATAAAGATCCAAGAAAAGACCGTTGCTTAAATACATCTGGTAGCCATTCAGCGAATTGCGTTTACCCGAGAGAAAAAGATAGTTATGCAACTGTATTATTAGGCGATAGTCACGCAAGCAGTCTAATAACAGCAATAGAGTCCTCGAAATTTGGTAGCAATGGAATTTTACTAGTTGCAAAAGCGGGCTGCTTGATAAATGACGGTAGTATTGATAACAGACTTTTATACAAAGAAGATTGCAAGACTTTCACAGAAAGTAATATAAGAAACTTTAAGGATAAAAATATATTTATTAGCTCAAGATGGCCTTTATACGAAAATAGAATCTCAACTCCAAATGATTACTCTGCATTTTTCAACGTAGCCTGTTCGCTGTCTAAAGAAAATAAAGTGTCAATTATAAGCTCAACCCCTGAGTTTGATTATTTAGTGCCTAATAAGGTTGCACAAGACTTGTTACTAGGTCATGAGGATGGTTTGCCGGTTAAGTTCGAAAAAGTAATGGGAAAAGCGAGAAGCTTTGAATTTATGCTCAGAGAGAAAGCATCACATTGTGATTTTAATATTTTAAGCCCAGAAGAATACTTATGTGATGGCAAGATGTGTAAAACGTCAATAAGAGGTATGCCGAGCTATTTTGATGATAACCATTTATCAGAAAGTGGTAATAAAATTTTGGTCGATATGTTCAATAAGCTTAACTAAAATTTGCATCAAAATAGGTTGTGGCGCCTAAAATTTACGTAATAGTTTGGGCGCTATCCATAACATTTTAACTTTAGATTAAATATTTAGAAAAATTTACATAAAGCCGATGCAACTGAGATTGCAGTTCATATGTAGGCGGTGAATTTTCGTCATGCTTAATTATTAAAAGCAAAGGGTAAACCAGCGCCTACAGATAAGCTCGCTCACTGAACACCTCAACACTCACATAATGCCGATATAACTGAGATTGCAACTCATATGTAGGCGCTGACTCTTCGTTACGCTTAATTATTACAAGCGCAGGACTAACCAGCGCCTACAAAACAACACGCTAACTCGAGACTTTCCGCTTTCCGCTTCTATCTTCAATACATAAAAAAATTCACACTCCTATTACTTGCTAACAAAATCTACAAGTGGTTTAATTACTCAGCTTTATATAAAGGCTTTAGACAAGGCTAACAAGAACGATTTTAGGAAGAACGAATGGCGCAAAGCTATAAAACTTTCATTGCATCAGCATGTTTTCTGGCAATGAGTGGCTGTACAATTATACCTGGCGGCCATTTTGAGGGACTAAAACAAGGTGAACAGACTGAGAACCTTGAGAGGGAACTAGAAAAAGTCAATATCCAACTTATAGATTCAGCCCTTATCAATCAAAAAAAAGCAGTTTCACAAAAAAGAACATTTAAAGCCTCTGATGGTCTAGATCTTACTAATTATGAATACAAACTTGGCGTGGGTGACGTACTGACCATAGGTGTATGGGACCACCCTGAGCTAACTATTCCAGCTGCTGTTCAACGTACCGCTGAGTTTGATGGTTTCCGTGTACAAGCTGATGGCACCATTACTTACGCATATGCGCCTAAAGTGCCAGCCGCCGGTAAAACGGTTGCTGAAGTTCGTGAAGAACTAGTTAAGCGCTTAAGTCGCGTCATTGAAGACCCGCAAATTGACGTAAAAGTAGTGGGTTTCAGAAGCCAAAAAGCCTATGTTACAGGTGAAGTGAAAAAGCCTGGTGTTTACCCTGTGACCGAAACGCCATTAACCTTAATTGATGCACTAAACCAAGCAGGTGGTTTAAATGAACGTGCTGACTGGAAAACAGTGACATTTACCCGAGGTAATGAAACCGAAGTTATTCGTTTAGATGACTTTTATTCCAAAGGCGACATTTCTCAAAACCGTTTATTGCAGCACGGCGATATTGTACATGTAACACGTAACGACCAAAGAAACGTGTATGTATTGGGTGATGTAAAACGCGCTGGCACAGTAGAAGTGAATCGTTATGGCTTGAATTTAGCCGAAGCGCTCAGTGAGGTTGGCGGTATTGACGAGCGCTCAGCTGACGCCAATGGTATTTTTGTTCTTCGCAAACGTGACCTTGAAAAAGATGGTGTAATCGCAGACGTGTATCAGTTGCATGCAAAGAATGTTGCTGCATTAGTGCTAGCAGAGCAATTCGAATTAGATCCGCAAGACATTGTTTATGTTACCAGTGCGCCACTTGCACGTTGGAACAAAGTAATAAGTTTGTTGTTACCAGCGTTAACAACAGTAGACAGATTACAAGACATAGATAACCAATAGTAGGCGAAGTAGCATGTTCGATAGTGTTTTAATGGTATGTGCAGGTAATATTTGTCGAAGCCCAACTGCTGAATACGTTTTAAAAAGTAAACTGGCAGACAAAAACGTTAAAGTGAGCTCTGCTGGTTTAACTGCCCTTGAAGGTAAATCAGCCGATAGTTTTGCTCAAGAACTGGCTCTGCAACATGGCGTTGATATGTCAGAACATAAAGGGCAGCAAATTAGTACAAGTCTTGTGACTCACAATAGTATGATTTTGGTTATGGAGAAACGTCACCTAGAAGACTTATGCTCTCGTTACCCGCAAGCGCGCGGAAAAACATTTCTATTAGGTAAATGGTTGGGCGATAAAGAAGTGCCCGATCCATACCGTCAAAGCCGTGAAGCTTTTGAACATGTCTACGAATTAATCGATAGCGCGTGTAGCGCTTGGCAGAAGTACTTATAAGGATGAAAGAGTTTATGAATGCTCAATCCAAGCAATTAACTATTGCGCAAAATGTTCAATCAAGTCAACAGGAAAGAGAAATTGATTTGTTACCTTTAATTGGGGCATTGCTGGATAGGAAGCTTTTAATTGTATCAGTAACTGCTCTTTTTATGTTAGTTGGTATTGCAATTGCGATTTTTAGTACTCCGATTTACCAAGCGACTGCAATGATTCAAGTTGAAGAGAAAGGCGGTGCTGTTCCTGGCTTTGACGAGTTAGGGGGGATGTTTGAAAGTACCTCGGCAGCAGTTACAGAAATAGAGCTCCTTAAATCACGAAGTATAATTGGTGAAGCGGTAGATAGCTTAAGCTTAGACATAGTTGCAGAACCAAAACTGTTTAAAATAATTGGAAATCGAGCTTTTCGTAAGTTTACCCCGCTAGAGCAGGGAGATTTGGCTGAACCTAGCTTTGGCGCAAGTAGCTATGCTTGGGGTGGAGAAGAAATCGAAGTTTTTCGATTTGATGTTCCTGAAAATGCAATAGGTAAAGAATTCACTTTAATTGCCCTTGAGAACAATCAATTTGAGCTACAAGATGGTAATGGCAACCGGATCTTAAAAGGTAATGTTGGTGAGGAGGTTTCAAATAGTACTTACTCATTGACAGTTAAAACTTTAGTCGCTAGACCGTCGACTGAGTTTATTGTTTCAAAAAAGAATCGACTTAATACTATTCTTGACCTTCAGTTAGCAATCGGTGCTAGTGAAAAAAGTAAAGCATCTGGAATTATTAACCTCAGTCTTCAAAGTGGAGATGCAGAATATGCTAAAAAGGTTCTAAATAAAGTCGCGGATATTTATGTTCGTCGTAATGTCGAGCGAAATAGCGCCGAAGCCAAGAAATCACTAGACTTTTTAGAGTATCAATTGCCTCAGGTAAAAAGAAAACTGGAAGCCTCTGAGCAACGTTTTAATGATTATCAAGTCAAACAACAATCTGTAGATATTTCTTTAGAGACAGAGGGTATTCTAAAACAGCTGGTAGAGCTAGAAACTCAGATCCAGGAGTTGGAACTCAATCGACTTCAGCTAGGGCAAAAGTTCAAACAGACTCACCCAAGCTATCAAGCTGCTGTTGAGCAAATAAAAGCTGTTGAAAATCAGAAGCGTAAATTAGCAAATGAGGTGCAGGTATTACCTGAAACACAGCAAGAACTACTGAGGCTGACCCGTGATGTTGAGGTGAATAATGAAATATACACTTTGCTACTGGCTAAAACACAAGAATTAGACATTGTCCGTGCAGGAACTATTGGTAATGTACGCGTCATAGATAAGGCAGAAGTAAACACCTCCAAGCCAGTAAAACCAAAGAAAGCTTTAATTGTTATTATGGTCACCATGATGGGTGGTATGATCGCTGTTGCAATTGTTTTGATTCAGCGGGCCATGCATAAAGGCATTGAGGATCCAAATGAAATTGAAGCATTAGGCTTACCTGTTTACGCGAGCGTTCCTTATTCAGAATATCAAGATAAACTTGTTGGGTTTGCTAAAGCTAGGAAAGGTAAAGCGATAAAGTCTAAATCTATTCTTGCTGTTGATAATCCTGCAGACCTTTCAATCGAAGCCCTTCGAAGCCTTCGTACTAGCTTGCATTTTGCAATGATGGAAGCGAAAAACAATGTAATTGCTATTTCAGGCCCAAGTCCAGGTGTAGGTAAGTCTTTCATCTCTGTAAACTTAGCCACAGTCCTTGCGCAAAGTGGTAAAAAGGTAATGGTAATTGATGCCGATATGCGTAAGGGTTATTTGCAAACTCAGTTTGGAATTCCATGGGATAATGGATTAAGCGATTACTTGTCGTCCAGAATTACTTTGGAACAAGCAACAAAGCATAGCCAAGTTGAAGGCTTAGATGTAATGACGCGAGGGCAAATACCGCCAAATCCATCAGAGCTATTAATGCACGAAAACTTCTCAAAGCTTGTTGAAGAGGTAAGCGAAAAGTACGACTTAGTAATAATAGATACGCCACCAATTTTAGCAGTAACTGATCCCGCCATTGTGAGTGCTCACGCGGGTAGTACACTGCTAGTAACTCGTTTCGGTCAAAACCATGTTAAAGAGTTAGAGCTAACTCGTAACCGTTTTGAGCAAAATGGTATTGATGTTAAAGGTGTAGTGTTTAATGGGGTAGTTAAAAAAGCAAGCAATGCTTATGGTTATTACGGTTACTACAACTACGAATATAAATCGGATAAATAGTAAGAGCTTCATTTAGGAAGAAGGTAATGATGTTTCCAAATTCAGATACAAGACTAGCAATCATTGGTTTAGGCTATGTAGGCTTACCATTGGCGGTAGAGTTGTCTAAAAAATATAATGTTTTGGGTTTTGATATTAATTCAGCACGAGTTGAAGAGCTGCAAGGCGGTCATGACTCTACATTAGAGGTGTCAGATGCAGAGCTTCAAGCTGCAACTGAATTAAGATTCTCTTCATCTAAATCAGATTTACAAAGTGCGAATGTATATATAGTTACAGTACCAACGCCAATTGATGACAGTAATGCGCCAGATTTAACGCCATTACAAAAGGCATCAGAAATGTTAGGTGATTATGTATCTAAAGGCGATGTGGTGATTTATGAATCTACAGTTTACCCTGGTGCTACAGAAGAAGTCTGCTTGCCTATTATAGAAAAAGTGTCTGGTCTGAAGTTTAATGAAGATTTCTTTGCAGGCTATTCTCCAGAGCGTATTAACCCAGGTGATAAAGTTAATACTCTTACTAAAATCATGAAAATCACCTCGGGCTCAACGCCAGAAGTTGCTGATTTTGTTGATGCTTTGTACGGCTCAATTGTTGAAGCCGGTACGCATAAAGCGAGCTCGCTGAAAGTAGCAGAGGCGGCTAAGGTAATTGAAAATACTCAACGAGACTTAAATATTGCGATTATCAATGAGTTTGCAAAAATCTTTAACCGCCTAGATATTGATACAGAAGAAGTATTAAACGCAGCAGGCACAAAGTGGAACTTCTTAAAGTTCAAACCAGGCTTGGTAGGTGGTCACTGTATTAGTGTTGACCCATACTATTTAACGCATAAAGCACAAGAAGTAGGTTATCGCCCAGAGGTAATTTTAGCTGGCCGTCGTATCAATGATGGTATGGGGGAATATGTAGCAACCCAGTTAGTTAAAAAGCTTTCTAGCAAAAAGATTCATATCGACGAAGCAAAAGTGCTTATTTTAGGTTTCACTTTTAAGGGTGATTGCCCTGATGTGCGAAATACAAAGATTATCGACATTGTAAATGAACTAAAAGACTTCAATATGTCTGTAGATGTCTATGATGATTGGGCTGATGCTGCTGAAGTTAAGCATGAATATGGCATTGAGCTTATTACTGAGCTTAAAGAAGGTAAGTATGATGGTGTTGTACTTGCAGTTGACCATTCAGAGCTTAAAGAAATGGGTGAAGAGAAGTTGCGCTCATTCGGTAAAGATAACCATGTTTTGTATGACGTTAAGCATGTACTTAAGCCATCAGAAGCAGATATTAGACTTTAGGGAATTTATATAAAATGAAAAACTTTGCATTAATCGGTGCAGCAGGTTATATCGCACCACGCCACCTTCGCGCGATTAAAGATACGGGTAACAATCTTGTTGCAGCGATGGATATCAATGATTCTGTAGGTATTATGGACAGTCACTTCCCAGAGGCTGAGTTTTTCACAGAGTTCGAAGATTTTACTGCATTTGTTGAAGACCAAGCTTTACAGGGTAATAAACTAGATTACATCTCAATTTGTAGCCCAAACTATTTACATGCACCACACATGAAATACGCACTTAAAAATGGCATAGACGTCATTTGTGAGAAGCCGTTGGTTTTACATTCAGAGGATATGGATGTACTAAAGGACTACGAGCAAAAATATGGTGCAAAAGTTAATTCAATTCTGCAATTACGCTTACACCCATCAATTATTGCTTTAAGAGAAAAAGTAGCTGCTGCACCTACTGATAAAGTATTTGATGTTGATTTAACGTATATGACATCACGCGGTAAATGGTATATGAAGTCTTGGAAAGGCTTTGACCATAAATCGGGTGGTGTAGCGACAAATATCGGAGTGCACTTCTACGACATGCTGCACTTCATCTTCGGTGAGTTACAAAGCAACGAAGTACACTACCGAGATGAAAAAACCGCGAGTGGTTACCTTCAGTACGAAAGAGCACGCGTAAAGTGGTTCTTATCAATTGACTCAAATAACTTACCAGATAATGCGGTTAAAGGTGAAAAGCTAACATACCGTAGCATCACAATTAATGATGGTAACTCAACAGAAGAGTTAGAATTCTCAGGTGGTTTCACAGACTTACATACTCAAAGCTATCAAAATGTACTTGCTGGCAATGGTTTTGGTGTAGATGAAAACCGTATAGCGATTGAAACAGTAGAGAATATTCGCGTTCAAGACATTGTAGAAGCAGGCGAAAAAGCACACCCACTGCTATCTAAGGTGCTATAACTTATGAGCTACCATGTACATGAAAGTGCCATAGTTGACGAAGGCGCGCAAATCGGTGCTGACACGCGTGTATGGCACTTTGTGCACGTGTGTGGCGGCGCGCAAATTGGTGCTGGTTGCTCATTAGGACAAAATGTTTTTGTTGGTAATAAAGTGACAATAGGCGACAACGTCAAAGTTCAAAATAACGTATCGGTGTACGACAATGTGCACCTTGAAGACGACGTGTTTTGCGGCCCTAGTATGGTGTTCACTAATGTTTATAATCCACGTTCTTTTATAGAGCGCAAGACT
>Ga0209992_10002419_pt1 | contig 17113 bp, 16 predicted proteins | sample 2SBtaG_2_FD_182564 | JGI IMG/M metagenome (GOLD analysis project Ga0209992, IMG submission 182564) | Deep subsurface microbial communities from Kolumbo volcano to uncover new lineages of life (NeLLi) - 2SBTROV12_ACTIVE470 metaG (SPAdes)... | ecosystem: Environmental > Aquatic > Marine >... | reverse complement strand
GCGGTTTCAAGGTCTCCGGCCCGACCCAGCACAATTGCGGTATTGTCGGCCTGATCCGGCAGGGCACGCAGGCTTTCGATTTCCCAGCGCAGGGTGGTTTCACCGTCCGGCAGTTCGATTGTCAGAGCGCCGTGCCTGTCAGCGAACGTCAGGTTAACCTTAACCCGCAAGACCCGCGCGGTGTGCCCGTCAACGAAATCGGCAAAAATGGTGTCCAGTGGCTGGTCGCTCATATGGCAGCCCCGATATCCAGCGCGTCGGCAAACCCTTCTGCCTCTGCCATTTCATCACGCGCGCGTTGCCGGACCTCTGACAATCGGTGAAAATTGTGAATTCTTATGGTCTGGGCATAGTGGCGCATCAGCGGCATGGTCACAAAAATCTGCATGAATGCGCCCCAGAAGATGAAAATGGAAAAATAAGCCACTGCAAAAATCATCAGCAATGGGATTTCCTGCATGACATTCCCGTTTTCCAGGCCATCGAAAAAGTCCGGACTTAAAATTCCGGCAATTGCTGCAAATAAAATGAAGGCACCCAGTGCCAACAATCCCACACATAATTGTGCCAGCAGACCACCACCTACATAAATGCCCAGAACTCTGCCGGTGCGGGGACTGGCATCAAAGGTTATGCCCTCGCCAAGGCGTTTTCCACTTGCAAGAACGCGGTAGGACTTGATGCTGAGGTGCAGATAACCAACCCCCAGCCAGATCACGCCGGGGATCAGACCCAATAACATCAGTTCCTCAAAATATCCGGCAAATCCGGACACAATTGTTATTACCAACCCGATATAGTAATGCCGCGCGGGCCGGACCAAATCCTGCCAGCGGCCCTCTTGCACAAACCGCGCCCGGCCAAACCACGTGCGGTCAATGCGGAATTTTTCCAGCCAGAATATCTGTCTGGGCAACATGAATCCAAGGGTGACAATCGTCAGCAGCCAATGCAGCATCGCCCGCCAGGCATAGCCCCACGCGGCGGGATCGATGCCAAAACGCACCCCGCGCCAGCGTGTGCGGGCCAGAATATTGCGCCGCGCCCGGTATTGGGCGTAGAAATAGATCGGGATGACGCCGATGAACGACATGAAATAGGCGGCAAAACTGTCGTTCAGCAGGGCAAAGCTGAAAAACATCAGCAGCAGGTTGAACAAGCCGATGTAAAACGCCAGGAACACCACCGCGATCAGAAATCCCATCAGCTTTTCAACGCCGGTGCCGGTATATTCCAGCGGCACTCCGCCGGGGCGGATAGAGGACCAGTAAAACCGGCGCAGGCGGGTTTTCATCCAGAAACGGTAAAACCCAAGCGTCAGCACTGTCAGCACGCTGGTTTTCAGTGCCAGCCAGAACAGGCGTTTGTTGGTTCCGGCATAGTTGGTTTCAAGCGATTGCAAGGACATGTGAACAGCGGTTTTCCAGAACTAGAACTGTATCGGTGATCAGCATAGCCGTGAACAAGCAGCGGCAACAGCTTTTAGTGGTGCCTGGGGAACCTATGCGTAAAATCGTTTTTGAAACCAACGAAAGACAGCATGTCGGCGTTGTAACAATCGCTTTGTCGTAGGTTGCTGAAAAGGCATCGCGGCGTGTGCCCGTACATTCCTGACCTTGCCGTGGAATGGTTAACATCGACCGGATACTGGCCGACTACCCCTTCACAAAAGCCGCGGTGCACTTTGATAAACAACACTTTTTCTGCAGGTTCGTTAAACCATTAAACCGGTTTTATGGTTTAACATCGCACCCTAAATTGCCATTTATTCAGCGTGATTTATCAGTAGCGGTGGGCTTTCAAGCTGCCCGCTATGTAAACTGATTGTTTCGCGGGAATCCCCGTGGTGCCATGCGCCCCGCACTGGCGCGTTTGCCCTGCCAGTCGGTCAAATCGGTTTCGGTGCGCGTGCGCCCGCCACCGTCCTGCCAGCTTAGGCCGTCGGCCAGCGAAATCGTGGTGACATCGGACAAGCCCCCGTCTTTGTATTTTTGCAACCGCACGCCCTTGCCGCGGCCCATTTCCGGCAATTCATCCAGCCCAAACACCAGCATCTTGCGGTTCTCACCAACACAGGCCACGCTGTCGCCGGTCACGGCTTTGCAGGTCAGTGCCCGCACCTCGCCTTTTACATTCAGCACCTGACGTCCGCTGCGGGTCTGGGCGATCACGTCATCCTCTGGCACCACAAATCCGTCACCCTTGGTGGACGCCACCAGCAGTTTTCGCCCGGGAACGTGCAAAAACAGATCAACAATCGCGGCCTCGTTGGGCAGGTCCACCATCAGGCGCACCGGCTCTCCCATTCCGCGCCCGCCGGGCAACGTGGCGGCGGACAGGGTGTAAAACCGCCCGTTGCTGCCAAACAACACCAGCTTGTCAGTGGTCTGGGAATGAAAGATTATCCGGGCTTCATCGCCGTCCTTGAATTTCAGGCTGGTTGCCAAATCCACATGGCCTTTCAACGCCCGGATCCAGCCCATTGCAGAGCAAACCACCGTGATCGGCTCTTTTTCAATCATTGCCTCAAGGGGCACCTCCTCAAATTCAGGGGCCTCTGCAAGATCGGTGCGCCGCGACCCGCCTGCGGCCGTCTTGCCAAATTTTTTGCGGGTGTCGCGCAGTTGTGCGCTGAGATTGGACCACTGCAAATCGTCCGAGGCCAGCAAATCCTCAAGATCGGCCCTTTCGATCAGCAGTTCATCGTGTTCCTTGCGCAGCGCCAGCTCTTCCAGCCGGCGCAGGGACCTCAGGCGCATGTTGAGCACCGCCTCGGCCTGCACGTCCGACAGCTCAAATTCCGCAATCATGATCGGCTTTGGCTCATCTTCGGTTCGAATAATCTCGATCACCCGGTCAAGGTTCAGGAAAGCGACGATGTAACCTTCCAGAACCTCCAGCCGGTGATCGATCTTGTCCAGCCGGAATTTGGACCGGCGCAGCAATACTTCGCGCCGGTGGTCCAAAAAAGCCCGCAGCACTTCTTTAAGCGAGCAGACCTTGGGCGTCAGCCCGTCAATCAGCACGTTCATGTTCATGGAGAACCGCACTTCAAGATCGGACGCGCGAAACAGGGTTTCCATCAGCACACCCGCGTCAACCGTTTTGGCCCGCGGATCCAGTACGATGCGCACGTCTTCGGCGCTTTCGTCGCGGATGTCGGCAAGGATCGGGATGCGCTTGGCGGAGATGACATCGGCAATTTTTTCGATCAGCTTGGATTTTTGCACCTGATACGGAATTTCGCTGACAACGATCTGCCACTGACCCCGGCCCAAATCCTCTTTGTGCCAGCGTGCCCGCAGGCGGATTGCGCCGCGTCCCGTCCGGTAGGCGTCAAGAATGTTGGCGCGGGGCTCCACAATGATACCGCCGGTTGGAAAATCCGGCCCCGGAACATATTCCAGCAGGGTTTCGTCCCGGGCGTTGGGCGCTTTTATCAGGTGCAACGCGGCATCACACAACTCGCCAATGTTATGCGGCGGGATGTTGGTGGCCATGCCCACGGCAATGCCGGAACTGCCGTTGGCAAGAAGGTTGGGAAAAGCGGCGGGCAGCACCACGGGTTCGGTCAGCGAGCCATCGTAATTATCGCGGAAATCCACCGCGTTTTCGCCCAGCCCCTCCATCAGGGCCTCGGCAGCTGCAGTCATCCTGGCCTCGGTATACCGGGCGGCTGCAGGGTTATCGCCGTCGATATTGCCAAAATTCCCCTGCCCGTCGACCAGTGGATAGCGGACGTTGAAATCCTGCGCCAACCGCGCCAGCGCGTCATAGATCGCCTGATCCCCGTGCGGGTGATAATTGCCCATCACGTCGCCGGATATCTTGGCGGATTTGCGAAATCCCCCGGCGCTGGCCAGTTTAAGCTCGCGCATGGCATACAGAATGCGCCGGTGAACAGGTTTAAGGCCGTCACGCGCATCCGGCAGGGCGCGGTGCATGATCGTGGACAGGGCATAGGTCAGATAGCGCTCGCCAATGGCGCGGCGCAGGGGCTCGACGACGGTCAGCCCGTCGGTGCCTTCTTCGCCTGAGTTAAATGAATCGTCAGCCATTCGTGGTGAATACCGTGCCAGCGAAATACGGTCCAGTTACAAATTTTGGTTGGCCTAACAGGTTGGGCAGTCTGCATCCATCTCGCTGCAACATTCACTGCCCAGAAAACTGGTAAGGTCACGCATGGCTTCAAAATTCAAAACATAAATAATTCGCTGCGATTGACGCGTCTTGCTGACCAGCCCACCCTTCTCCAAAGCAGCCAGATGAAATGAAAGCCGCGACGGCGCCATAGCAAATTGTTTAGCGATCAATCCCGCTGGTGCGCCTATCGGCCCACGCTTGACCAAGAACCGCGCGATTCTTAACCGATCTGTCTGCGCAAGAGCAGAAAGTGCCGAAGTGACTTGACTTTCGTTCATATTTCAATATTTCTTGAATTGTTGAATAATAAGGTAAGCTGATCGAATGAGTATTGCAATAACGAACCTGACAGAATTGAAAAACAGGCTTCTTGAAGCGCCTGATTTACCAGTTGTATTTGAAGCTGAAGGAACAGACGTTCAGCGCGGTTATCACATCACCGAGCTAAAGCATGCGCCCGTTTCTTCGATCGACTGCGGTGGCAACGTCACTGAGTGGGACGAAGCAAAGGTTCAGATTCTGGATGGCGATGGTGGTGGCAAATTCATGTCCGGTTCCAAATTGGCCGGTATTATCAACCAAAGCCTTTCCGCACTGCCAAATCTTGCAATCGGACCTTTAAAGTTTGAGTATGCGCCCGGAAACGGGCAATTGAACCTATTCGCAAATGCGCAGTTGTCGGTGAAAAATGATCGCATAAACATTAATCTGACGCCAGATTATGCACTTTGCAAACCCGCTGCGGGAGGGTGTTGCGGACCGCGTGACATGACCAATTCTAAAGGCGGCTGTTGTTCATAAGGCAATCTCTTCAGAAAAGGTGGCCATAGGAACGACATGAGGTTAAGCCGTCGTTCATGAGCCAAAAATCAATACTGATCAGCGGGTGTTCCTCCGGCATCGGCTATGACGCCGCACATACGTTGCACAATCGAGGTTGGCGGGTATTTGCCACCTGCCGAAAACAAGCTGACTGTAAGCGGTTGCAGGGCGAGGGGCTGGAAAGCTTTGTTCTTGACTACGAAGACGAGGCGACCATAGAGGCGGCGGTGGCCGAGACGCTGAAACGCACCGGCGGCACGCTGGATGCTGTGTTTAACAACGGTGCCTACGCCATTCCCGGCGCTGCCGAAGACCTGCCGCGTGGTGCCATGCGGGCGATATTTGAGGCGAACTTTTTTGGTGTTGTCGATTTGACCAATCGGTTGATCCCGGTGATGCGCGCGCAGGGGCACGGGCGGATTGTTCAGTGTTCGTCCGTGCTGGGGTTTTCGGCCATAAAATGGCGGGCGGCCTATATATCCACAAAACATGCGATGGAAGGTTTTACCGACGCCATGCGGCTGGAGATGAAAGACACGCAAATCAGGTTGATTCTGATCGAGCCGGGGCCGGTGACCAGCAAAATCCGTATCAATTCGCGGGTCGGTTTTGAGCGTTGGATTGATTGGAAAAACTCTCCACGCGCCGCCCAGTACGAGGAATACCTGCGGCCAAGACTGTACCGGCAAACCGACAAGAAAGACCGGTTTGAATTGCCACCGTCCGCGGTAAGCGCAAAGCTTATTCACGCGCTGGAAAGCGCCAACCCAAGCCCGCGCTATTTCGTCACCACGCCCACATATATCGCCAATCTGATCCGCCGCCTCTTGCCAACGCGGCTGTCAGACGCGATTTTGGGGCTGGGCTAAGGCGAAAGGACGCAAACATGGCCGGTGATCCGCTGTTTATTCTTGTGGCATTTTCCATTCTGCTGGTGCTGGCGATTTTGGTTTTCGGTCTGTTTGTGTTTACCAGAGGCGGTGAATTCAACCGCAAGTACGCCAACAAGATTATGCAGGCGCGACTGGCCGCCCAAGCGGTTGCCATCGCGCTTATCCTGATCTTCATTTACGTTCGCAGCCGTGGTGGGGGTTAAACAATGGTTGTTCTGAACAAGATTTACACCAAAACGGGTGACAAGGGCACAACCGCACTGGGCAATGGTGTTCGGGTGGATAAGCACGACCTGCGGGTCACGGCCTATGGCACGGTGGATGAAACCAACGCGCAGGTGGGACTGGCGCGGTTGCACAGCACCGGTGCGATGGACGCACAACTGGCGATGATCCAGAACGATCTGTTTGATCTGGGGGCCGATCTGTGCCGCCCGGATATGGAAAAAGACAAGGATGCTGAATATCCGCCGTTGCGGATGAACGACGTGCAGGTTGCGCGGCTTGAGGCGGAAATTGACGCGATGAACAAGGACCTTCTGCCTTTGCGCAGCTTTATCCTGCCCGGCGGATCGGCGCTGGCGGCGGGGCTGCATGTCTGCCGGACGGTGTCGCGCCGCGCCGAGCGGCTGGCGGTTGAACTGGCGGCGAACGAAGCCGTCAATCCGGCAGCCGTCCGTTACCTGAACCGCCTGTCGGACTGGTTTTTTGTGGCCGGACGTGTCGCCAATAACAACGGTGCGGATGACGTTTTATGGGTGCCCGGCGCCAATCGTTAAAACGCTTCGTGGGCCTTGCGGCCACGCATCGCTGGTTTTCCAAAGCGATAAGCACCCGTACGGGAGTGCAGATCAACGACTGCGGCTGAACGTCATTGACGCGACGTTAATCGCCAAAGCCGCGTCGAATTATCTCTACAAGTTGCCGCGTGTTTTCAGTACATCGGTGCGAACGATTCGTTTTAGGCCCTGCTTGCAGGTTACAAACTCAGGAGAGACGCGAAATGAAGGTGCTTGTGCCGGTCAAACGTGTGATCGACTATAACGTGAAGGTTCGTGTGAAAGCGGACGGCAGCGGTGTTGATCTTGCCAATGTAAAAATGTCCATGAACCCGTTTGACGAGATTGCCGTAGAGGCGGCGATCCGGTTGAAAGAGGCGGGTAAAGTGGAAGAGATCGTGGCGGTTTCCGTCGGCGTGAAACAATCCCAGGAAACCCTGCGCACGGCGCTGGCAATGGGTGCGGACCGCGCCATTCTGATAGAGGCCACCGATGACGTGCACAACGATATCGAACCCTTGGCGGTTGCCAAATTGCTGAAGGCGGTTGTCGATGAAGAGGCGCCGGGGTTGGTCATCTGCGGCAAGCAGGCGATTGACAATGACATGAACGCCACCGGCCAGATGCTGGCGGCTTTGCTGGGCTGGTCTCAGGGCACCTTTGCCTCCGAACTTGATATTGAGGGCGACAAGGCGGTTGTGACCCGCGAAGTGGACGGCGGATTGCAGACCATCAAGGTGAACATGCCCACCATCGTGACCGTGGACCTGCGCCTGAACGAGCCGCGTTATGCGTCTTTGCCCAATATCATGAAGGCCAAGAAAAAGCAGATGGATATGAAAACGCCCGGCGATTTTGGCGTTGACGTCGCCAACCGGCTGGAGATTGTTTCAACCGTTGAACCATCGGGCCGCGCGGCCGGTGTGATCGTGGCCGATGTGGCGGAGCTTATTGCAAAACTTAAAGACGAAGCGGGGGTTATCTGATGGCTGTATTGCTAATTGCCGAGGTTCTGGGCGGTGAAATTTCCATCGACCAGACTGCCAAAGCCCTTTCGGCGGTGACATCACTGGGCGATGTGACGGTATTATGCGCCTCCGCCGGGTGTGGCGACGCGGCTGCGGCTGCGGCCAAACTGGACGGCGTGGCGAAGGTTTTATGCGCTGATGATGCCGCCTATGGCAATTCTCTGGCCGAACCTGTGGCTGATCTGGTGGTATCGCTTGCCGGTGATTATGAACATATCGTGGCCGCGGCCACCACATCGGCCAAAAACATCCTGCCCCGGGTTGCAGCGCTTTTGGATGTGATGGTTGTCTCTGACATCACCGCAGTGGTGGATGGCGCAACGTTTGAACGGCCGATTTATGCAGGCAACGCCATTCAAACCGTAAAGTCCGCTGACAGCACAAAGGTGGTTTCCATCCGCACCGCCGGTTTTGACGCTGCTGGTGAAGGTGGATCAGCGGCTGTTGAAAGCACCGCCGCGGTCGCCAACCCCGGCCTTTCGGAATGGGTTGAGGATAAGGTTCAGGCGTCAGACAGGCCAGAGCTGACATCGGCCAAAGTGGTGGTGTCCGGCGGGCGCGGCGTTGGGTCTGAGGAAAGTTTCGCCATCATCGAGGCGCTGGCCGACAAATTGGGTGCCGCCGTCGGCGCGTCCCGTGCAGCCGTGGATTCCGGTTACGCGCCCAATGACTGGCAGGTTGGCCAGACCGGCAAAGTGGTGGCGCCAGACCTTTATATCGCTTGCGGTATTTCCGGTGCCATTCAGCATCTGGCGGGCATGAAAGACAGCAAGGTGATTGTTGCCATCAACAAGGACGAGGAAGCGCCGATTTTTCAGGTGGCCGATTACGGTCTGGTGGCGGACCTGTTTGACGCGGTACCGGAGTTGACCGAGGCGCTGTAAAATTATCTTGCAGGAAAATTGAAAACCCGCCGCTGAACCGGCGGGTTTTTTGTTACAGAATCGACCTTTGTCCAAGTTTCATTGAGCTTTTTTGTGCCTGATTAAGATTGACCGCATTATTACCATGATCAATAAAAAACTGACTCTGGCCCAATAGTTAAATTAATTTTCATAAAAATGAAATCACATCATTGCCGATTTGCACAATATTGAATAAAAGAGACCAACCAGAACAAAAGGTGATCGCAATGGCTGGCAAATATTCATTTGCTGAATTTTTTTCCGGCGGTGGAATGGCTCGAATAGGTCTGGGAAATTCTTGGAAATGTGTTCTTGCCAACGATAATGATCCACAAAAATGCGAAATTTATAGAAAGAACTTCTCTGACAGCCACCTTCAGCAATGTGACATATTGGATTTGCCCAATAGTTTGTTGCACAAAAATATTGATCTTTATTGGGCTAGTTCTCCTTGCCAGGATTTCAGTCTTGCAGGCAATTGTCGAGGACTGGAAGGCAAAAAATCTTCTGTATTTCATCCTTGGATGGAGCAGGTAAAACAAGCAGTTTGTGCTGGGCACGCACCGAAAATAATAGCTTTTGAAAATGTTGTTGGGCTGCTCAGTGCACGAGGCGGCTCAGATTTTGAAATCGTGGTTCATGAGATTGCGTCAATTGGATATAGCGTTGGAGCCCTGATATTGGATGCCAAGAAATTTCTACCGCATTCGCGTCCCCGTCTATTCGTAATCGGGGTTCTTGAAAAAACAGATGTCCCATCAGCTTTGAGCTCAGCATCACTTAGTAGCGGATCGGCAAGAATTCAAAAGGCCTATGACAAATTGCCGGATGCGTTAAAAAGTAAATGGGTATGGTGGAATATTGAAGATATCGAGGCTCGAAGCACATCACTTGTTGACATAGTGGATAAAATGGTTCCGGAAAAACTTTGGTTTTCAGAAGAAAGGACAAAAAAATTAGTTGATTTAATGAACGAGACGCACGCTGCAAAACTCAATATGGCAAAAAAGTCTGGCAAATTAGTTATTGGAACTGTGTATAAACGTGGTCGACCTGATAACACTGGAAAAATTGTGCAGTGTGCTGAATTGCGGCTGGATGGTGTAGCTGGGTGTTTGAGAACACCCCGGGGAGGATCATCAAAACAAACATTGATGATAATAAAAGATACCCATGTTCGCGCCCGATTGTTGACGGCCTTTGAAACTTCAAAATTAATGGGACTGCCAGAATGGTATTCCATGCCAGAAAATTTCAATCAGGCCTATCAATTGGCCGGTGACGGCGTAGCGGTGCCTGTGGTTCGGTTCCTCGCGGAAAAAATATTTGAACCGATATTAGAATCCATATCAATTGCGAAAGCCGCCTAAATGGACCCGAAAAATTTTCGGAAAAGGGCACTGGCCAAATTGACAAATGAAATCGGTGTATATGCTCTTTGTGATTTGGATATGGTTCCTATTTATGTCGGCCAATCTGTGGACGGCATTCGTTCGCGGGTTCAGCGTCACCTGACATCGGCACGTTCAGATATTATTGCAAATCGGCAAATCGATGTCTGGGAAATATACGGAGTGTTGGCTTGGCCGGTCTCCGATAGGGTCCTAATTGAAAAAGTTGAAAATTTCCAATTTCACCAATTTGATAAAATTTGTTCTTTGATGAATGGAAAAATACCGCCGATTCAACGGGATTTGCCGGTACTCCTTTCTGAATGTCAAATTGTTCATGTGATGGAAGAGAAGGAACGGCAAAAGCGCCTTGATCCAGCGTTGAGACTCCCGCGCCAAATTGAGCAATACCAGAGGCTTGTTGATTACATTCAAAATGTAAAGGATGCCGCTCATTTGAAAAGGTCACTTCATGCCCATTTCCAACGTCTTGTGAAATATCACAAAAAGTTTTTAGCCTGAAAGCATTCCCGTCAATGGCCCCAACAGAGCCGTCGCAATCTCTTTGTGAACGGACGGGCCAAACATTTTTTCAGCGATTTTTGCTTCTTTTGTATTGAACACCATTCCTTTCGTCCCTCGTTGCTGGGCTTTGTCAGAGGTGATGCATTCCACGACTTTTGTGACTTTCGGGCTGATTTGATCGATCATGTCCTGGTCAACAAACAGCGGTTCCGTTCCCAGCGGTCCGGTCCAGTTGAACTGCGCGGATTCAGGCGGCGCCTGATTGGCAACCCACAGCAAAACGGTTTTGGTGTTGATCTGCTCGATCAGCAACGTCATCCGCGCCACCCAGGCCTTTTTCAATTCCTGCACGACAATAGAAAATTTCGTCTGATCAGCCCGGCGCAGGCTGCGCAGCAGATGGCGGGTATAGTGAATCTCTGTGAAATCCATGTTTGGATACATCTTTTGCAGAATTTTAGAGGCCCGGATAAAGCGGTCGTTGCTGCGGGGATGGACCCGATACAGCCGATTGGACAGGTTATGGGCACCGGAAACGGCAACGACGGCAATCCGGGCATCGGCGCAGGCTTTCAGGGCGACGGTATCGCGCATCACCAGATCAATTCCGGCATTCACGCCCGAAAAATTGGCACAGCCGAATTCAAGTCCGTCTGCCAGCAGCTGCGTATAGGGTTTGGCAACATATTTCCCGAACGTCTCGGAGCTGCCGATAAATGTGCAATACGGTTTGCCAAAATCTGGTTTTGGTCCCCTGAACTGAATTCTTGAACCCGGCAACCGGTAGTTTGAATAGTCAATTTCGCTTTGCAGCACACGCTCAAAAAGCATAACGCACCCGCCTTATTATTCACCCACAACACAGACTGGCGCAGAACCGTTGCCATAATCCTAATGTTAAAATTTGCTTAAATTGCCGGGGCCCGGTGGCAGCGACTATGGGCTTGCGCTGTCCGGTATCCGGCGCTTATGCTGCGCCGCAGAATAATGCGGGTGGATGATACAGTGACAATCAAACATGTTGGAATTGTGGGTGCCGGGCAAATGGGCAGCGGCATTGCGCATGTGTTTTCGTTGGCTGGTTTTGACGTTTTGTTAAATGACATTTCCGGCGACGCTTTGAAAAATGCGATGGTACTGATTGAGGCGAACCTGTTGCGGCAGGTTGAAAAGGGGCGGCTGACCAAGGCTGAAATGAAAACGGCACTTGGGCGCATTAAACCCACGCCCACCCTGACTGATCTTGGCAAATCCGACCTTATTATCGAGGCCGCAACAGAGCGCGAGGCGGTCAAGCAGGCGATCTTTGAGGATTTGATTCCGCATTTGAAACCGACAACAATCTTGACCTCCAACACCTCTTCGATGTCCATCACCCGACTGGCGTCGCGCACCGACCGGCCGGAAAAATTTATGGGGCTTCACTTTATGAAACCTGTTCCGGTCATGGAACTGGTGGAACTGATCCGGGGCATTGCCACGGATAATAAGACCTTCGAGACCCTAAAAACCGTGGTTGAAAAACTGGGTAAAGTGCCCGCTTCCGCAGAGGATTTCCCGGCTTTTATCGTAAACCGAATATTAATGCCGATGATTAATGAAGCAATTTATACATTATACGAAGGTGTGGGGTCGGTCGAAAGCATCGATACCTCGCTGAAACTGGGTGCGCACCACCCAATGGGCCCGCTGGAACTGGCGGATTTCATCGGGCTGGACACCTGTTTGGCGATTATGAACGCGCTGCACGAAGGGCTTGCCGACACCAAATACCGCCCCTGCCCGCTGTTGACCAAATATGTGGAGGCCGGTTGGCTGGGCCGGATGAGCGAGCGCGGATTTTATGATTACCGTGGTGACGCGCCTGTGCCGACGCGGTAGTGATGCCTGTAAGGTGGGAATTTGCACAGCATTTTACTGAGTTATAGTCAGGCTTTCGAGGCTTTCCAACATTGTGTTTTCCCAGGCGACCGGGCCATTTCCGATGCCACCACACAGTCAGATATTTCAAATATACCAGGTCACAGCCCGCAGGACCGGTTGACCGGTCGATCGATGCATCAGTGCACCGGTAGGCTGGTGTACCGATTGATTGGTGCACCGGTGGGCTGGTGTACCGGTGGATTGGTGCACCGGTCTACCAGTGTACTAGTCTACTATTGTACTAGTGTACTAGAACTATCGAAATGTCCGATAAGACGCTGTTAAATTTAGATATTATGTTCAAATCAGATTGAAGGCTGAAGCCCAAACCGCAGGTTACCCGCGGAAAATTCGATCGCGTCGCCGCCAAAAATCAGATGCAGGCCCGCGCTGACCACACCCCCGCGGCCAAACACCCCTTCAAATCATTCCAAGTGTCAAATCGCGCAAATGCGCCATAAATCCTTTCGGGTTGTCCTGCCATTTATCTATTTCTTCGCGGTCCACAGGTTTGCCGATCAGCGGGTTCTGCGGTTTCTTCATGGCGTGAGAGATTTCGTGCAACAGCAATCCCTGCCGCACAGTGATCGAAAACCTGTTTGCCATTTGGAAAATCCGGCTGTTTTGACCGGCAAAATAAATTGGCACGACTTTTGCCTTGCTTTTCAGGATCATTTTGGCGGTAAACGGCAGCCATTCGGCCTCTACCGCCTGATCAAACCAACCGGGCGAGGTGGCCACCTGACCCGCCGGAAACAGGATGATAACACCCCCGTCCTGCAAATGATCCATCGCCAGTTTGCGCATGGCGATGTTCATGCGCAGGGCGTTTGGTTCATGCGGGAAAGCGACCGGCAACATGTGATATTGAATTTCCGGCACGTTGGTCAAAAGCGAGCGCGTCAGGATTTTGAAGTCCTTGCGGACTTTGCCCACGATCTCGGCCAAAACCAGCCCGTCAACAAGCCCGTGCGGATGGTTCGCCACGATCACCACGGGGCCGGTTTTGGGAATATTCGCGATTTCGCTGTCCGGCGTTGTGACGTCTATGCGCAACAAATCCAGCGCCTTTTTCCAAAAACTGGTTTCCGCGTCACGCCCGGTTGCCTCGAATTTACGCACCAGATTAAGCAGGATAAGCTTACCGGTCAGCAATTCGATGATGCGGATGATTGTGGCCTTCACCGGGTTGGTGAATGTGCCCGCATAGGAAAGATTACGCCCGTCATACGGCTTTTCGTCATCGCCGGGCAAATGATCCTGCAGGTTTATTACTTTTGGTTCGGTCGAATTGTCCACAATGTCCCGCTTATTTTTCTTCGCCAAATCGATCGGTTATCAGATCCTCAAGCGCCGCCACCAGGCTTTCCGCCTCGCTGCCGTCCACAACCACGTCGATGTGGGTGTCTTTGGATGCGGCAAGCATCAGCAGGCCCATAATTGAATCCCCCGCGACTTCAAGATCGTCTTTTGACACGGTCGCCTCGGCGTCAAATTTTTCCACGGTCTCGACGAATTTGGCAGACGCCCGGGCGTGCAGGCCCTTTTCGTTGACGATACAAAAGCGACGCTCAATCAACATCGGTCAAACCCAATTCAGGCTGCGCCATCGCAACTGTTAATGTATTTGCGCCCGGCGTTGGCGGCGCAGTTTACCGCGTCCATCACCGACTTATTTCTGGATTTCGCCAGTTTTACCAACATTGGCAAATTCGCACCGTACAGGATTTTTCGGTTCTGAGGGTTGCAGGACTGAAGGGCCAGATTGGTTGGTGAACCACCAAACATGTCCGTTACCACCACAACGCCGTCGCCGGTGTCCACGGCATCAGCCGCTTGGCAGATTTCAGATTGTTTTTCAGCGCGGTCATGGTCGGCCTGAATAGAGATCGCCCGCACGCCGGTTTGTGCTCCCACCACATGTTCCACAGCGGCCAGATATTCGTTGGCCAACCTGCCATGCGCAACAATCACGATACCTATCAAACGATTAAACCTTACCGAACACCCGACTCACCCACGTGATGTCGTTCTAATTCCCGGTGGCGACTAGACACCTGCCAGCCGCTGTTCGCAAGAGTGTTTGCCAGCATTTCAGCAACACAGACCGAACGGTGTTGCCCTCCGGTACACCCCAGCCCCACGGTAAAATGCGATTTGCCCTCCTGATCGTAGGCCGGCAACAGCATTTCAATCAACTCGGTCATGCGTTCAAAGAACGGATCAAACAACGGATCAGAGCGGACAAAATCTGCCACGATTGGATCCTGACCATTCAGGTCGCGCAGCTTTTTGTCCCAATGTGGATTGGCCAGAAACCGGCAGTCCAACACCATGTCCATGCCCCGCGGCAGGCCGCGTTTATAGGAAAACGACTGCACGGATACGGACAGGCTTTGCTGGCCTTCCTTGCCAAACCAACTGTCGATTTCGCGCCGAAGGTCATGCGGTGACATTTCTGACGTATCTATCAGCATATCAGCCCGGTTTTTCAGATCGACCAGCAGTTCTGACTCCGCCCGAATGCCGTCCAGCGGTGTTTCATCCGGAGCCAGCGGATGGCGGCGGCGGGTTTCAGAATAACGCCGCACCAGCACATCCGTGGCGCAGTCCAAAAACAATAGCGAACAATCGAAATCTGTTTCCTTGGAAATTATATCCACCGCATCGATCAGTGTACTGGCGTTAAAGTCGCGATTGCGCGAGTCCACGCCCAGCGCCAGGTGGCGGTTCATCGGTGGACCTGACAACAGCCTTGGCAACAGGGTCAGCGGCAGGTTGTCTATGGCCTCAAACCCAAGGTCTTCAAGCGCGTTGATGGCTGTAGAGCGCCCGGCTCCGGCTGGTCCCGTGATCAGGACCACCTTGATTGGTCTTTGCGTCTGCGCGTCGGGTTTTTGCATCTATCTAATTCTGCCGCCTTTCAGCAGAGCTAGTACAACCGCAGCCAAATTTCCAGATCCGGCACCGTTTACCAAATCAATTTCGATACCCAATATCGTGATATACCGCTGATCGGGCAGTCTTTGATCCTCTGTATTATCCAGATTTACAACCATTCTGACGGGACATGGCGGGGAAGGTTCCACTGCCAGTATGCCGATGCCACGGGCCTCTATCTGACCGGCAAGAGCTGCGGGGGCTGATGCAATAACGCAATTGTCCTGACTGGTCAGTATCGTTTGATCGTCAGCGATCAATGCCGCACCACGCGACAGCAGTTCCAGCGCCAGTGTTGATTTTCCAGTGCCGCTGGCACCTGTTATCAGAACGGCCTGACCAGCAATGGAAACAGAACTTGCATGCAGGTTTTTCGCCGCCGTCACACCGGCAGGCCAACGACAAACCGCGCGCCCAGCGGCTCTGACGTTATATCCGCCTCAGTCGGGCGGATGTTTTCAGCCCAGATTACGCCACCGTGTGCCTCGACAATCTGGCGCGAGATGGCAAGGCCAAGGCCCGAGTGGTTGCCAAAATCATCTTGCGGACGTTCAGAATAGAACCGGCTGAAAATCTTGGTAAGCGCTTCTTCGGGAACGCCGGGGCCGGTGTCTTCGACCACCACCAGAATGCGGTTTTCGCGCATACGCACCCACAGACGCACCGCGTCGCCTTCCTCGCAAAACGAAATGGCATTGGACAGCAGATTGACGAAAACCTGCGCCAAACGGGCCTCCAGCCCGCGAATAACAATTGGCCCCTCCGGCATATCGGAAATAAATTCGGCCCCAACCTCTTCGGCTTCCAGCTTGTTAAAGCTGACAATGTTTTCCAGCATATTAATCAGGTTGAAAGACTGCATTTCCTCTTTGACCAGCTCGCTGTCCAGCCGCGAGGCGTTTGATATGTCTGACACCAACCGGTCCAGCCGCCGTACATCATGTTCGATTACATCAAGCAACTTGCCGCGCTGAACGTCATTCTTGGCGATGCGCATGGTATCAACCGCAGAGCGCAGGGAACTTAGCGGGTTTTTGATTTCATGCGCCACATCGGCCGCGAATTCCTCGTTGGATTCAATACGGTCATAAAGGGCGGCGACCATGCCGCGCAAAGCACCCGAAAGACGGCCAATTTCATCCGGCCTGCCGGTCATATCGGGGATACGCACCCGGTTCGGGCTCATCTTGCGGGCGTTGCGCATTTTGCCAAATTCAGCCGCCGAGGCCAGATCGCGCAGAGGGTTGGCGATGGTGCTGGCCAAGACCAGCGACAACCCGATGGACACCAATATGGCAATCACAAACATCTGCAGAACCTGCTCGCGCTCCTGCCGAACGATCTGGTTTATTTCGCCGGACACGGTCGTCAGAACCAGCGCCCCAATTATGGTATCTTCACGCCGGATCGGTGTGGATACCAATATCAGTACGTCGCCGTTTGGGTCACTGACGCTTTGGCTTTGGGTGTCACCGCTCAGGGCGCCCTCAAGAATTTGGCGGGCCTGTTCTTCGCCGCTAAGTTCTGGAAAAGAACTGTTGTCCGCCGCAAACAGCCCGGACGTGAATTCCCAGGCGATATTCAGAAAATTGGTGATGAATGTACCGGCTGCATCGTCGTTGGCAGGGCTTGCCAGCAAGTCCGGGTCGCGGGCCAAACCAACCGAAGTTGCCACCAGCGAATGATTGGCATCAAAGACATATACTTCCACGCCGGTTGCCAACTTCAGATTAGCCAGCGTTTTTATCGGCGAAATTCCGTCGC
>Ga0209992_10002417_pt1 | contig 17128 bp, 11 predicted proteins | sample 2SBtaG_2_FD_182564 | JGI IMG/M metagenome (GOLD analysis project Ga0209992, IMG submission 182564) | Deep subsurface microbial communities from Kolumbo volcano to uncover new lineages of life (NeLLi) - 2SBTROV12_ACTIVE470 metaG (SPAdes)... | ecosystem: Environmental > Aquatic > Marine >... | reverse complement strand
TTTGCAGAAAAACCACCAGTGGTTTGATGTCTTCAATCACCATGGTTTCCGCGGCCGGGACCGGCCTTACCACGTTTTCACCCGCCACCTTGTTGCGCACAATTTCAACGCCCAACGCACCGGGAATGCGGTCCAGTTTCTCTACCCGAACAAATGCCCGTACGGCCTTGGCGTTGTCCAGAACCCGCTCTGCGATCCGCTCTGCAAAAGTTTCCAGCAGGTTGATGCGCTCGGTTGAAAGCTGCGCGTCGATCGCCTCGGTGATGCTGTCATAAGATAACACGCGGTCCACATCGTCTGATTGGGCCGCGGCGTGGCGAGACACCTCCAGGACCACATTGACCCGAATGCGCTGCGTGACGCCGCGTTCGGCCTGAAATGCGCCGATTTCCACATCCAGCAGGTAATCGCGCACGCTGATTCTGTCTAAGGGGTTGTCGTCCTCGCCGAGTGCTGCGCGCAACAACGGCGATTCAAACGCCACGCTGGTTTCACTGCTCATTGAATGTCCCCACAATCTTAACCCAATCAACCACTTGGCGGTCAGGTACAGGAATTTTCACAGAAAACAAGTATGCAAATTGTTCACCATTTTGTTTACGGCTGCGAAGAAGAGTCGACCTATGACCGAAATTAGGCCAAAATAACGCCACAAACGCCTGACTATATTTTCATCAGGAGTGCAAAAATGAAATCAGCGATTATCAAGGTATTATGTTTTTCGTTGGTTGCCCTTTTGCCAACCGCCGCCGCTGCCTGTCCCAAACCATCATACAGTGCAGCCCAGCACAATCCGATCCCAACCCGAAACATCAATCAACGGCTGTTCAGCGACGCTTTGCGCAAAGAAGCCAGCTATGCCCGGTGCAAACAGGGGTATAGCAAGCTGAAAACGGCCAACGGGCTGACCGGCATCGCCAGTTCGCACAGCAAATGGATGGCCAAAGCAAGCAAACTTAGCCACACCTCCTCGGTGCCGGGGCAAAAGAAATTTTCGCTGCGGATAAAGATTTCCGGCGTGAAGTTCCGTTCGGCTGCGGAAAACATCGCACGTTTTAACCGGTATCAACTGGGCACCACGGCGTTTAAAATCATCAGCAAATCCGGTTGCAAGTTTGCGTCATCCAGCGGGCAGGAAATTGCCGCGCATACATATGCAAGCATGGCCCAAACAGTGGTGGCAGGTTGGATGGGGTCCAGCGGGCACCGCAAAAACCTTTTATCCGGCGCATCAAATACACCGGCGGTGGAATCGGCTTTGACCCGAGCGGCGATTTCTGCGGCCATTTTTATATCACGCAGGACTACGCGGGCTAAATTTCTGGACACAAGTTGATGTTTTAAGCAACCGGGCAAAAATACGCCGGTGTCCGGCAAAATCGTGTCTCGTTCATTTTTTATTCGACCAAGCTGTAAAAATTGAGCATTCTTTTAGGCGAATCTGCTTCAATTTCCGCCAAGGAGAATGCCATGTCTCTCAAATCTACCGCATTAGCGGTCCTTTTAACTATTCAGTTTGCCCCGTCCATCGCCAACGCCGCCTGTACGGTTCCAAAATTGACGGGCAAATATTTAAAACCTATTCCGACCCAAAATATCAACCAGGCCTTATTTAGCGAAGCCATGCAGATTGAAGCCAGCTTTGTGCGTTGTCGCCGCGGATTGAACGCGCTTTCAGCAAAACAGGGCATCACCAGAATCGCGACGTCCCACAGCAAGTGGATGGCAAGATCGCGTAAACTCAGCCACACGGGCACTTCAAAATTTTCGTCACGGATGAAGTCAACCGGCATTAAGTTCCGCACCGCCGCGGAAAATATCGCCCGTTTTCCGCGATACGAGCTGGGCACCAAACACTTTAGAATAAAGGACGGGCAGCGCTGCCACTTTGCACGCGGCGGCAAACATATATTGCCACATTCCTATGCTAGCCTGGCGCGTCACGTGGTGAACGGTTGGATGGGATCAAGCGGACACAGGAAAAATCTGCTGAACAGACGAATGAAATTATCCGGGGCCGGACTGGGATTTGATTTTTCTGCCCCTCACTGCGGTGCTTATTTCATCACGCAGGATTATTCCGGCTAAAGCGCCGGAGCGTATCGTAAAACGAAATCAGGGTCAGTTGCTGGTGAACTGCCGCGCGTCGCGGTAAAACAGGTGCACGCCGATTTTCGCGGTCCGGGTGAATTTCCGTGACCAGCTTGGGCTGACGGCGGTGGTATGGTAATATGTGGCACCCTTGGTCAGGATCCGGGGCTCCCCGTCCAGCATGATCTTGGCGACCTTTTTCACCCGCTCAAAAGCAGCTTTTTCCGTCACAATTTCTGAACGGCCATCGCAATTGTAAGAAAACTGGCATTGGTTCCGGCCGCGACCGACCCCCTGCCCGACGACCGAACAGACACTGCCGGGAAAAGACCGGGAATCAACCCGGTTTAAAATGACCTCTGCCACCGCAAACTGGCCTTTTACGCTTTCGCCGCGGGCCTCAAAATACAGCGCTTCAGACAGACATTTATGCTGGGTGCCGCCCCGGGCTTTTGGCAGGTGCGACAAAGACGCGCTGGAGTATTTAAACACGCCGTCCACGTTGGATTTGCGTTTGCCAAACAGCCACCCGCGACGGGCGGATTTTGGGGCCGGGCTGGCCAGCTGATTAAGCCGATCTTTTGGAATGCGCCGGATGACAGAAAGTTCCTGACCCAGCATCGTAACGATCTGATCATTAACTTCTTCGTTCAAGTTGTTGGAATTGCTAAGATAAATTTCCGCAGACGCAGCGGCACCGAAAGTTGTCGCCACAACGCCTGCCAATACAGCTGCCCGAAAAGGTTGCATGACTGTTTTCCAATTTCTGGTTGTGCCCAGTGCCTGTTGCGACCGGAACTAGAGATTCTGCCTCCAAATAGAAAGATCGATGGAAATGTCCATGCCATATTTGTGCCTAATTGGCAACAAACTGTTCCTGATTTGGCGATAAACCAGAATGATATGAAACCAGATAGCGCACAGCCGCTGAACCAATTCAGACCCAATAATCGCCGTCATCACCCAGCGCCCCGTCGCGCACTGCGCATTGGGCGGCGGCAAGCCGGGCGATGGGCACCCGAAACGGGGAACAGGACACATAATCAAATCCCGCTTCCCGGCAAAAGGCAATCGACGCCGGATCGGCACCGTGTTCGCCGCACAAAGACAGCGTGATGCTTTGATTGGCCGCACGCCCGCGTTTTGCGGCCAACAACAACAATTCACCCACACCGTCGATATCCAAAGTCTGGAACGGGTCCTCGGCAAACACCTGCTGGTTGACATAGTCGCGCATGAACCGCCCGGAGTCATCGCGGCTTAGGCCATAGGCCATTTGGGTCAGATCATTGGTGCCAAAACTAAGAAACGCGGAACTGCTGGCCAAATCGCCGGCCCGAAGTGCGGCGCGCGGTGTTTCCACCATTGCGCCCAGATGATAATCAAACCCAACGCCGCTTTCGATTTGCACGGCTGCGGCGATGCCGTCCAAGCGGGCCTTGACCATCTCGACCTCGCGATGGGCTGAAACCAGCGGGATCATCACCTCGGGCACCGGTTTTGAACCGTTTTTAGTGCAATGAACGGCAGCTTCAAAAATCGCGCGGGCCTGGATTTCGTAAATTTCAGGGATGGTAATGCCCAGACGCACGCCCCGCATGCCCAGCATCGGGTTAAATTCCGCCAGATCCTCGGTGCGGGCAATGATGCGGGAAATCGGCAAGCCCATCGCCTCTGCCAACTCGCGCATTTCATCGCGGGAATGGGGCAGAAACTCGTGCAGCGGTGGGTCAAACAGACGAATGCACACCGGATTGTCGCCCATAATTTCAAACAGCTCGATAAAATCGCTGCGCTGCATCGGCAGCAACAGGTCAAGGGCGACCCGCCGGTCGTTTTCATTATCCGCCATGATCATTTCACGCATGACGGTCAGGCGATCATCCTTGAAAAACATATGTTCCGTGCGACACAGCCCAATTCCGTCCACGCCAAAGCGCTGCGCCAGCCGCGCGTCTGTTGGTGAATCCGCATTGGTGCGGATGCCGATGTCACAGTGGGTTCGCGCCCAGCCCATAAACGTTGCAAAGGCACCACCCAGATCAGGCTGAGACATGGCGACCGGGCCGATCATGGCTTTTCCGGTGGTGCCGTCCACCGTGATGATATCACCCTCTGCCAACAGCGTGTCATTCTGACAGATGACGGTTTTTGCCTTTAAATGCAGCTTGATGCCTGACGCCCCAACCACGCAGGGCAGACCAAGACCCTTGGCGATCACCGCCGCGTGGCTGGTCATGCCGCCGCGTTCTGTCAGAACACCATTGGCAGAGTGCAATCCGCGAATATCCTCAGGCCCGGTTTCACGGCGCACCAAAATACAGGGCTCACCCCTTGCGGCGCTGGCCTGGGCGGCAGTGGCGGTAAACACGATGGCCCCGGTCACCGCGCCGGGGCTGGCGGCAATACCGCTGGCAAAAATTTCAAATTCAGCTTTGGCGTCGACCTGCGGATGCAGCAGTTCCGTCAGATTGCGCGGCTCAAGACGCAATAGTGCAGATTGCTGGCTGATGGCCTTGTCTTTAACCAGATCAACCGCGATCTGAACCGCAGCTTTAGAGTTGCGCACAGCCGGTGTCGCGTCCAGCAGCCAAACCTTGTTGTCTTCCAGCGTAAAATCAAACCTGACCGCGTCCCGGCACGCGATGCGGGCGGTTTTGGCGTAAGACCGCAGGTTCTTCAGCGCATTCGGGCTGGCCTCCTGCAGCGACGCGCCCCGGGCGTCAATGGCGATATATCCGGTTTTTTGACCCTTGATCAAAGCATCGCGGCCCTGACTTTGGGTCAGATACCGCCCGCTTACACCGACTTTGCCGGTGTCAGGATCAGAAAACTGAACCACCCCCGCCCCGCTTTCGCCGGCGCCAAGCCCAAGTGCCATGCGCTGCACGATCAACCCAAGACCTGCGTCCGCCGGTGCGCCCCTGGCTTGGCGCAGGATGCGCGCGCTGGTGCCCTGCCAGGCCCGCGCCATCGAGCGCAGCACCTGTGTCAACTGGTGCCTGGGGTCCTGTGGAAACGCCTCGTCAAGTTCTTCCTCGTATATGGCAACACTGGCCCTAAGCGTTTTTGCACTTCCAGCTTCCGCATTGCCAAGCCCGGCAAAGGCCGCCTCGTCCAGCCGCGCCACATTGATGGAATAATCCTGAACAAACCGGCAGTACAGCGCGGTTGCGGCAGCCTGCCCCAGCCGGTTGCACAAAAGCTGGTAAATCTTTTCGTTCAGCCCGATGTTCAACTGGCTTTCAGGCCCGCCCCAATCCCGCATGACCGGGCTGGAACGCACCGAAACGATGCCCTTGGCACCAAATTCCGCCAGCAGCGGCGCCACATCCGGCATGCGGCCCTCGGCGATATTGCGCACGGTTTCTACCGAAATGACAAAACCCAATGGCACCGGCAGATCGAGCGAACGCAGCTTGGCCAGCCTGCGCGCACGGGCACCATACTGGTGTGCCGGCACATCGGCGTCTTTGCCAAGTCTTTGAAATATCGGTCGCTTCGTCACGTCATACCCGTTTTATGGCTGGCACCATAATGGCTTTGGCCACCGAGGCAAGGGACATACTGCAGTGCGGCATTGCTGCGGTGAAGCGCAACCAAACGCCGCGGTGCGGCGGGCGCGAAAGCCAAAGCGGACCCAATGAGTGGCCCCTGTAACATCCGGGCACCGTGTTTCCTCGCCCGGACCGACCATTGCAACCTCTTTGCCCGGCCGCTGCCTTTCGGTGCGCGCACCAAAGTACTGATTGTCCGGCTCTGACAAACCTGATTGTTGCATCAAACAGCCGCTGAACAACCGACGAAACAGCATCATCCAACAGAACCACTAAACCGGTTTAGTGGTTCTATGTCGTCAATCTAACATGTTGTTATTTAACGGTATACTTGAATAATGGTGGTGAGTGGCAGCAAAAGGAATGGTTGGGTTTACCGTGTGGTCGCCAGGGTTTTTCACTAAATTGTTTTGGGTGGGCGACTTGCTTCAGATTAAACACAAGACGCCATAAAGTGGCAGCAGTCCGAAACGGAGGCCTTTTCGCCCACGCACTGGTTTTCACAACGATTGCATCCAAACGGCGACCCTAGAGCACCGTGAAATCCGCCAGTTTCGCGGCGATCTCGCGGATGCGGTTCAGCAGGCACAGGCGGTTGCGGCGCACGATCTGGCTGTCGGCGTTGACCTGAACGTCGGTGAAAAAGGTGTCGATGGGTTTGCGAAGCGCCGCAAGGGAATTCATAGCGACGGCGAAATCTTCGGAATTTATAGCGGGTTTGATTTTTTTCCCGGCTTTGTCCAGCGCTGCAAACAGCGCCTTTTCGGCAGGCTCGGTGGCAAATTTAACATCGGCTGTGCCCTCATAGGCCACGCCGTCCTTCTTTTCTTCCTCCGCCAGAATGTTGTTGGCCCTTTTAACCCCCTGCAGCAGGTTCTCTCCGTCGTCGGTTTTCAGGAAATCACTGACAGCTGTGGCGCGGTTGACCAAAAGCGCCAGATCGTCGTTGTTTGGCATGGCAATACAGGCGTCGATCACATCATGCCGAATGCCTTGATCGCGCAGGTGGGTTTTCAGGCGATCGTGGAAGAAAGACAAAAGATTTGACGCGTCGGCATCTGCATTGCCTCTTTCAAAAAGCATCAAAAGTGACAGTCGGGCCCGATTGTCCAGTATCAGGCGAATAACCCCCAACGCCGCCCGTCTAAGCGCAAACGGGTCTTTGGAACCGGTGGGTTTTTCATCAATCGCCCAGAACCCGGTCAGCGTGTCGAGCTTGTCGGCCAGTGCCACGGCCACGGAAACCGGCGCGGTGGGCACGGTATCGCTTGGCCCCTGCGGTGAATAATGTTGCTCGCAGGCGTCAGCCACCTCCTGCGGCAAGTCAGCCACTTGCGCATAATACCGCCCCATCAGCCCCTGCAGTTCCGGAAACTCACCAACCATTTCCGAACTCAGATCGGCTTTGCAGATTTTCGCCGCAGCCTCAGCCAAATCAGCGTCCGCCCCCACCAGCGGCGCGATTTCGCGGGCCAGTGCTGCAATCCGCGCCACCCGTTCGGCCTGCGTGCCCAATTTGCGGTGAAAGGTGACATTCGCAAGCTTTTCGGCCATATCCGCAAGGGGCACCCGCAGGTCATTCTCCCAGAAAAACCGCGCATCGCTCAGGCGCGCAAACAGCACTTTTTGGTTGCCCGCCAGTATCGTCGCGCCGCCATCCGCCGTTTCGCGGTTGGCCACGGTGATGAATTTCTCGATCCGGCCGCTTTTAGCGTTCTTCACGCTGAAAAACTTTTGATGGCTTCGCATGGAGGTCTGCAAAACCTCCGGCGGCAGGTCGGCAAAATCAGGCGCGATGTCGCCCATCAGCGACACCGGCCATTCCACCAGCCCGGCAACTTCTGCCAAAAGCGCTTTGTCCTCAACCACTTCCATGCCCTGGGCAAAGGCCAGATTTGTGGCATCCGCCCAAATGTGATCGGCGCGGTCGCTTGCGTCCAGCCGCACGAAGGCGACTGCCAGTTTGGCTTGGTAGTCATCAAAAGAGGCCACCGAAAACCCCACCGGCGCCATGAAACGATGCCCTGCTGTGCTGTCACCAGACGGCAAACCGCCCACCTCAAACGGCACCACCTCCGCGCCGCCCTCATCATGCAAAATACAAAGAATGCTGTGCAGCGGGCGCACCCAGCGAAAGCCGCCCTGCCGCCAGCGCATGGATTTTGGCCACGGAAACCTGCCCAAGACCTGCGGCACCACCTGCGCCACAACATCAGACGCCGCCTGCCCCTTTTTGTCGATCACCGCAAAATAGACCGGTCCTTTTTCAGTCTCGCGCAGTTCCAGTTGTTCCTTGGTCAACCCTGTAGAGCGCAAAAACCCCGCAATCGCCTTGTCCGGCGCGTCCCCGCGCGGGCCTTTACGGTCCTCGGATTGGTCAGGCGAACGGGCCAAAACACCCGAAACCGCCAGACACAGCCGCCTTGGCGTAAAAAACGTCGCCGCCCCGCCATAGGTGATCCCCGCCTCTACCAGCCCTTCGGTCACCAGACGCCGCAGATCATCCGCCGCCTTGGCCTGCATGCCTGCCGGGATTTCCTCGCTGAACAGTTCAAGCAACAGATCGGACATGGCTACTTATCTGCCTGGGGTGCGCAACCGGCTGGTGCGGTTTCACCTGAATACGCCGCTTGCCCGCAATCGTTAAACTGGTGCCACACAAAGGCACGGTGATCAGACAGCACCGCAATCACCCGGTCCACACCCGGTTTGATGTTACGCTCTCCCAAGAACGCAATCGCCGCGCCGGTATCCAACTCGTCGGTAATTTCTTCCACGTCATAACACTCAAACCAGCTTGGCCCTCCAAGAGGTGTCGCGTTGTCGTAAATCTGGTAGGTCTCGGTCAAAAACGGGATAGAGTTCACGGATGTGAAACAACCCTTGAACCGAAGCGGGCTGGTGTTCGCGTCTATACCCTGAAAATTCTTCAACAGTATCGCCTCTGCCTGACCGTCAATAAACCGGGTCATGCGGATGCGCACCTGTCCTGTGCGGTACGGCGCGATTTCAGCCGCAGGTGTTGTGTCTATGTCCGGCAGGCTGGCGATTTGTGTGTCATTTAATGCCGCCGGTGTTGTGGCGTTTGGCGTTCCGTCCGCAACTTCGGCTGATTGCACAGCGGTTTCATTTGGTACAACCGCGGACGGCACAATGGTCGAAAGCTGCGGCAGGGAAGGCTCCAGCAACACCGGTTCATAATAGGCGCGGGTTTGGAAAAAGTACAAAACCGCGCCGAAAACGGCCGCGAAACTTAACAGCCCGATAACAAAAATCCGCCCGCTCATGCTGCCGCCCCGCCAACTTCGGTGCGCAAAAACGCGTCCGCACAGGATTTTGCCAAGGCCCGCACCCGCCCGATGTAGGCCTGACGCTCGGTCACCGAAATCACGCCGCGGGCATCCAGCAGATTGAACAGATGGCTGGCTTTGATACATTGGTCATAGGCCGGTTGCGCCATAACGATCTGCGCACCATTGCGCGGGTCTTTCGCCGGGGCTGCCAGAATACGGGCGCACTCGGCCTCTGCGTCGTTGAAATGAGTCAACAGCGTATCCACGTCAGCAATATCAAAATTCCAGCGCGAATATTCCTGTTCCGCCTGCAAAAAGACATCGCCGTAAGACAGAGACCTGGCCGTACCTGGCGCATTAAACGGCATGTCCATCACATGATCCACGCCCAGCACATACATCGCCAGCCGCTCCAGCCCATAGGTCAATTCGCCTGACACCGGTTTGCAGTCGTGCCCGCCGACCTGTTGAAAATAGGTGAACTGGCTGACTTCCATACCGTCACACCAGACTTCCCAGCCCAATCCCCAGGCGCCCAGCGTCGGGCTTTCCCAGTCGTCCTCTACAAAGCGGATATCGTGCATGTCCATGTTTATGCCGATGGCAGCGAGCGACCCAAGATAAAGCTGCTGAAAATTGGGCGGCGAGGGCTTCATCAGCACCTGAAACTGGTAATAATGCTGCAGCCGGTTGGGGTTTTCACCATACCGCCCGTCGGTGGGACGCCGCGACGGTTGCACATAGGCCGCCGCCCAGGGCCGCGGCCCCAATGCACGCAATGTCGTGGCCGGATGAAACGTACCGGCCCCCACTTCCATATCGTATGGTTGCAAAATAACACAGCCATTCGCCGCCCAATAGGTCTGCAAACGCAAGATGATGTCTTGAAAGCAGACGGGTTTGGTTGCGGTGCTCATGGCCTTGGTCCTTGCCCGCAGACGCACAAGGATTCGCCGCCGCAGGATGCGCGTTCTCAATAGGCAACACAGGTTTATGCGTCAATCACAGATGGGCAAATACCTTCGTGCAATTGAACGGCAATTGGGTCATGTTGCTGGCCATATATTAGGTGAGTCTTTTGGGGGGCCAAATTGCAAAGTATAGTTTCTTTTGTTCGAATAATTTTTCTGTCAATTGCCGCGATACTTTTATTTTCCGCGCCGATATTGGCGCAGGGCCAAGTTTGGATTCAGGTCGAAAGCCACCAGAACATTCGCGAAACCAAGGAACGGGCTCAATTTTTTGCCCGGGATTTTGCTGACACCCACGCGTTTCAAACCACGTCCGGGCTTTATGCCATCGTGATTGGTCCAATGGCCCGCGGTCTGGCCAATGATGCGATGTTGTCCTTGAAAGCGTCCGGCCAAATCCCGTTTGACTCTTTTGTCACCGATGGTGCCACCCATCTGGCCCAGTTGTGGCCTGTGGCCCTGAACACCGACACACCGGCCAATACCGTTGTTATCTCAGAACCCGAAACGGAAGAAGCGGAAGAAGTGGTGGTTTTGATCCCGGATGAGGATCTGAAGGCCACCCGGGCGCTGGAAAAATCCTGGACCCGCGACCAAAAGAAAGAATACCAGACCTATATGGTCTGGACCGGCGACTATACGTCAGCGATTGACGGGGCGTATGGTCCGGGCACACGCCGGGCGATCAGGTCCTATCAAGAGGGCCAGGGGTACGAGCCAACCGGTTATCTGACCCAAACGCAGGTTGATCTGCTGAAAGGCCAGTATGGCGAATTTCTGGCCCGGCTGGGCATTGATCTGCTGCGCGATCTGGACGCCGGGATTGAGATCAAGGCACCAATCGCCCTTGTGGAATTTGAACGTTTTGAGCCACCGTTTGTGCATTACAAGGCGCGGGACGGCAAAAAAGTCAGGATGATGCTGATCTCTCAGCAAGGAGACCGGGCGGTGCTGACCAGCCTGTTTGACATCATGGAGACGTTTGATTTCGTGCCTGCAGACGGGACGCGCACCAAAAAACGCGATTGGTTTCGTTTGACCGGCAGCGACGGCACCGTTGGCTCTTTTACGTATGCGCGCCTAAACAAAGGCCTGATCAAGGGCTTCAGCCTGGTCTGGCAGCCCGAGGTTGACGCCGATATGCGGCAGGCCGCCCAGATCATGTTTGACAGTTTTTCACCGATTGCGGATTACGTGCTGGACGAAACGCTGGGCTATGGTCAGGGCGAAGACGAGATGGTTGATCTGACCGCCGGAATTGACACTGAAACCGCCGATCGCCAGGGCAGCGGGTTTATCATCAGCGCAGAGGGCACAATATTGACCCATACATCCGCTGTGAAACAGTGCAAGCGGATCAGCCTTGACGATCAGGTTGACTTCAGGATTGTGGCGGACAATCCGGCGCTGGAACTGGCGGTTTTGCAACCGACCAGCCTGTATACCCCCAATTCATTTGCCCTGTTTTCCGACGAAAAACCGGAAATCGGCAACAATATCTCGGTGGCCGGTTTCAGCTATCCCCGTGTCATGGACGATGCGTCGCTGAGTTTTGGCACGCTGACCGGGCTTTTTGGCCCAAATGGCGCGGAAACATTGCTGCGTCTGAACGCAGAGCTGCAGGATGGCGACGCGGGCGGGCCGGTGTTGGATGACCGTGGCGCGATCCTTGGCATGCAGCGCCTGCAGCTGGCCGAAAGCAATCCCCTGCCCGGATATGTTAATTTTGCCACCAAGGCGGCGGCGATAATGGCGCTGCTGGACCAGCACCAGATCGCCTATGGCCGCTCAACCGCGTTTGACGAGGTGGCTCCGGAGGATCTGATCCATATGGCGGGTGATTTTACCGTCAAACTGTCCTGTTGGAATTAGCGAAAAGGGCTGATTGGCGAAAAATCGGGCTGGAAAACCTGTCCTCCGTTTTCCTGAAATTGTAATATAAACAGTTTAATTGCAGTCGGTTACCCGCCGTTCTTAAGGAGCATTTAGCCGGTTTTCCCGTTTAGAATGAAATGATTATTACACTCCTCCGCCAGCGCTGCCTGGACCGTCCGTCCTGCCATCTTCCCGCCGAACCGCTGACGTAGTGCGCCGATGCAACGATGGGCCGGTGGACCAGTGGATTGATGCACCAGAGGACCGATGCACCGGTCCACCAATGCACTAAATCACCAGTGCACCAACGCACCAGTGCACCAGTGCACCAGTGCACCGGAAAATTGGACCTGTGTTTCGCTTTTATTACAATGGGTTACGGCAAGATCGGCGCGCCGGGTGAAAAATCATTGGCCGTGATTTCCTGCTTTGGATCGCCTATTCCGGATTGCACCAAACCAGCCGGTCCCGCACCCTATTTTGACCGACCGGGCTGTATTTTATTCGGACAGCACTTTGAGGCTGGAAACGTCTTTCCTCGATCAAACCGCACACGGGTTGTCACTGCGCCTTGCCTCAATTGCCACCCCAATCGCTTATAAATCAGCACTTACAGCGCTTCCAGTTTACATAGAAACAGGGTTTCATTTGGTCCACCGAGGCAGCCTATGTTTTCATGGGCGTTTGGTGGGCCAGATGATTCCACAACAACTGGAAACGCTTTACTGAAATTCATATTTCCGTGGGCGTTCGGACAGTCAACACCGTGGTTCACATGCTGCAAAAGTTGAGGCGAGTGGCCTTACCAGGGCGCGGGCGCGGCTGTCAGAGGATCATTTGCGGCGTAAGCTCAATCAGCGTCGGGCCGTCGCTTTGCAGCGCCCGGGTCAATTTCGTTTGAAATTCCCGCAACGATCCGGGGCGGCAAGCCTGTGCACCGTAGGCCCGGGCCAGCGCACAAAAATCCGGATTTAGCGCTGTCACGGCATTGGGGGCAATTTGGCTGCGCACCATACAATCCTCGATCTCCTGCAATTTACCATTGTTCCACAGAATGATCGGCAGACCTAGTTCCAGTTCAACCGCCACCGCCAGTTCCTGCACCGTATACTGAAACCCGTAATCTCCGGCAATGCAGACAACCTGCCCTTTTCCCAGTCCGATTTTGGCCCCGATCGCTGCTGGCAACCCGTAGCCGAGCGTGCCAAAACCATAAGGATGATGCCACCGGTTGGGCAGGTTCAGGTCATAAACTTCCTTGCCCACATAGGCAAACTGGGTCATGTCAGAGACAATCGTTGTGGTCTGATCCAAAACTTCGTGCATGGCGCTCAGAACCGGCACAATCCCCGGTCGTTCGGTGTCACAGGACGCCACAAAGCTGGTCTTGGCGGCTGGAACCGCGGCGGCGGACCAGTCGCTGCGGTGCTGGTGGGACCCAAGCGCTTTGCCAACCTCGCGCAAAAACGCCGCCGCGTCGCCACGCACCGCAATGTCGCCGGGTTCTTTGAAATCAAGATCAATGTCATCGATGTTCACCGCAATCGTCGCGGATGTTTGGCCCAGATCTTCGCGCCAAAGGTCAACCTCTGACAGGGTAGAGCCGATCACCAGCACCAGATCGGCAGCGGCGATGATCTTCACCGTTGCGGGGCGGCTGAGGTGGGCGTCAAAATTCAGCTTGTAATCGCTGGCGATTATGCCTTTGCCGGCGTAGGTGCAAAACACCGCCGCGTCGCATCGGGCCACCAGTTTGCGGGCAATATGGCTTGACGATTTCGCGCCGCCGCCAAAGACAAACAACGGCCTTCGGGCCGATTTCAGCCGCCCGGCAACGATTGCGGCGTGTTTATTGTCCGCCAGCGGCAGGGCGGGTCGATTTGGAACCTCTGGCGGTTCATCGGCCAGCGCGCCCAACAGATCAATGGGCACCTGAATATGCTTTGGCCGCGCGCGCTGGCCGGAAAATTCATCAAACGCCCGGTCGATCAACTCAAAGGTCGCATCCGCATCCAGCGCCGTATGGGACCAGTCACACACACAGCCCGCCGCTGCCTGCTGATCCTTCATTTCATGCAGGCGTCCCCCGGCAAAACCTCCGCCGTCATCCGGCAAACAGCTGGACATCACCAGCATCGGCACAGAGTCAGAATAGGCCTGCCCCATCGGCGTCATGATATTGCACAGTCCCGGCCCGGTTATCACATATGCCACTCCTGGCCTGCCCGTGGCCCGTGCATACCCGTCCGCCATAAACCCCGCTCCCTGTTCGTGCCGCGCCAGAACGTGCCGGATACCGGCCTGTTCAATGCCACGGTACATTTCAACGTTGTGAACGCCGGGAATGCCGAAAATCACCTCCACACCACGCGCTCGCAGCGCATGGGATATCTGGGCCCCAAGGGGTTTTTGGTTTTTCATTTCACCGCCGCCAAAATCCTATTGTCAAAATGACGTAGACCGACATCAGTTCCAGCCGCCCAATCAACATCCCGGCGGCCAGCAACCATTTTGCAGGGTCGTTCAGCCCGCTGAAATTACCCGAAGGGCCGATTTCCGCGCCCAAACCCGGGCCCACATTGGCCAGTGCGGTGGCCGCACCCGAAAGCGCGGTCACAGTATCCAGCCCGGTCAAACCCAGCAGCACGGCCAAAACCCCAAGGCTGACCATAAACATGACGAAAAACGCCATGACAGACGACAGAACCTCGTCCGGCACTTTTCGCCCCTGATAGCGCAGGGAAAACACCGCGTGCGGGCTGTGAATACGATTGATCTGCGCCCGGATTGACGCGATAAATAACTGATATCTAAAGATTTTAATGGAACAGCAGGTGGAACCAGCGCACCCCCCGATCAAACCAACAAGGAAAAAAATCACCACCGGAAAACTGCCCCACAACTGATAGTCCACGCTGGCGTAGCCGGTGCCGGAAATAATCGAGGTGACGTTGAACAATGCTTCGCGGACCGAGTGTTCCAGCCGGTCACCGTTGACTTGCAAACGATAAACCGTCAGCGCCAAAACCAACAAAACGATAAGTGAAAGATAGGCCCTGATTTGGCTGTCGCGCAACAACGGCTGTGCGGTGCCGGCCAAAAGCTGCACATAGCGGGCAAACGGCAGGCTGGCCAATATCATAAACACCGCAGCGGCATATTCCGCGATACCGGAATAGACTGCGAAAGAGGCGTCAGAGGTTGAAAACCCGCCGGTGGACAGGGTTGTCAAAGCATGCACAACCGCATCAAACGGCGGCAAACCGACAGCCAGATACACCAGAAAACAGGCAATCGTCAGCCCCACATAAATAGATGATATTGAACGTGCAATTTCCGCGGCGCGCGGCAGGATTTTGCCAAAAGTATCAAAACTTTCGGTGCGGAAAAACTGCATGCCGCCGATTTTCAACACCGGCAGAAACACCATCGCGACAATGATGATGCCGATGCCGCCAAACCATTGCAACAGTCCACGCCACAACAACAGCCCGCGCGGCAGGTCCTCAAGCCCTGAAAAAACGGTAGAACCGGTGGTGGTCAGGCCGGACATGGCTTCAAAAAACGCATCCACATACCGCGCTTGGGTCGCGCCCAACCAAAACGGCAAGGCACCAAAGATTGGCAACGCCAGCCAAACACCGGTGGTCAAAAGAAAAGTCTGCTGTATATTCAACTCTTTACTGGTTGAATTGGCGCATGACAGCGCCAGCGCGATACCAACAAAACCGGTTAAGAATGCCGAGGAGGCAAAGACCTGCCAATGGCCGTTGTTGTCAAAGATATCCATACCCAAGGGCAGCAACATGGCCGCTCCCAAAGCAAAGACCAACAGCCCGATCACATAGCCTATGGGTCGCAAATCAACCATGCGCAACGGTTGTTACGCAGCGCGCGCACTGTCAAGAATAATCGCCCTGCCGCAGGCCCGCGAAATCAAGATCCGGGCACTTTTTCCGGATGTATCAAAGACAAAATTCTGACAGATCAACAGCCAATTTTTCAATCTGTTTTCCGATCAGATTGCCCCGCCACGGCATGGCAACATTAACGGGGGTCAATGCCGCCATCTTCCGCTTCATCTTTGCAAAAATACTCACCTGCCGACGCGCCGCCTTGGCGTCGTCGGCCTGGCCCAACTGAAACCGATCGAAGATCGTGTTTCAGGCGGGAGCACCCCTTTATGATGTTCATCTATAAGCAACGGCGAGCTCCCGCCAATTGGTGATCTTCGATCACAAATTGTTGGGCCGGGCGGCGGCGCAAACAGCGCAAAGCTCTGTTTGCGCCGTTGATCAACTTTGGCGTTTTGAGACCGCGCAGCCGGTATAATTCTGAATTGGATATTTAAGCCGCAAAGAAGCCGGAGGTTGTCCTGTGTTCATTCAGCGCCCCTCAAATTTTGCCTTGCGCTTTTCCACGAATGCCAGCACGCCCTCTGCGAAATCGCGGGTTTTACCGGCCTGACCCTGCAACGTCGCCTCGACCATAAGTTGATCATCCAGCGAGTTTTCAGGGCTTTGGCGCAGCGCCTGTTTGATCAGGTGATATCCCGCCGTCGGGCCATTTGCCAGCGTTGCCAGCCGGGCCTCGACACCGGCTTCAAAATCAGCATCCGGCAAGGCCTCCCAGATCATGCCCCAGTCAGAGGCCTGCCGTGCGCTGATCCGATCCGCAAACAGCGCGGCACCCATCGCCTTGGCCGATCCCATCTGACGCGGCAGAAAATACGTGCCCCCGGCGTCGGGGATCAGACCGATCAACGAAAACGCCTGCATGAAATAGGCGCTTTCCGTGGCGACCACCACGTCACAGGCCAGCGCCAGATTGGCCCCGGCACCGGCGGCGGCACCGTTGACCGCGCAAATCGTGGGAACAGGGCAGTCGTAGATGGCGCGCAGCATCGGCACGTATTCTTCGCGCAGCACACCTTCCAGATCAATCTTTGTAACGTCAGCGGCCCCGCCAAGGTCCTGCCCGGAACAAAAGGCCCGCCCCGCGCCGGTAATCAGCAATACCCGCGCCAGCTTGCCCGCCTCGCGCACCGCGTCCTTGATTTCCGCCCGCATCTGGGTGTTCAGCCCGTTCAGCACATCCGGCCGGTTCAGGGTCAGTCTGGCGATGTCATTGGCAACTGAAAATTTCAGCGTGGTATAGTCCATGACGGAATTCCTTTGCGGGTACAGTGTTTTTACACAGTTAGATACCGCGACGCCCAAGGAAAAGGGCAAACATTACGTCAATCTTGCAAAAGCTGCGCCAGACGCGCCTTTTCTTTGTCGCTAAGGCTTGCCGGTATATTTCCTTTGCGGCGGCGCACAAAGGCAATGCCCATGCCAAT
>Ga0209992_10002415_pt1 | contig 17136 bp, 6 predicted proteins | sample 2SBtaG_2_FD_182564 | JGI IMG/M metagenome (GOLD analysis project Ga0209992, IMG submission 182564) | Deep subsurface microbial communities from Kolumbo volcano to uncover new lineages of life (NeLLi) - 2SBTROV12_ACTIVE470 metaG (SPAdes)... | ecosystem: Environmental > Aquatic > Marine > Volcanic... | reverse complement strand
CAACCAGGACGGCGACGAACACAACAACGAGGGTCTTTTTCATGGAGCGAATCCAGCAGATTCGGGTGAAGGAACGGGCCGGCGATCAAGCAGCGCCGGCTTTGGCGGTCTTCGATTCGCTGACGAAACGGCGCACGATGACGCGGTTTTGCCCCTTTTCACGGGCCACCTTCAGCGCATCCTCGGCGGCCTGGGTGAACGACCGAATTGTGTCCGAACGTCCGGGGATTCCGGTCGCGATACCGATGCTCACCGTGAGGTAGGGCGCAACACCGGACGTCGAGTTGTCGATCGCGAGCTCTTCGACCGCGCGGCGGATTTGTTTGCCCCGGTGTTCGGGCGCGGCGGCGCCGTCGCAGAAGAACAGCCCAAATGCCGTACCGCGGAACCGGCAGGCGATCTCGCCGTCTGACATGACCCTGCTGCCGATGACCTCGCCCACCTGCTTGAGGGCGGCTTCGGCGGCTTTGGGGCCCGATGCTTTGAAGAGGGCGTCGAAGCGATCGATCTCGACGAGCATGAGCGCGATCGGCTTGCCTTCTTTGTTGTAGTTGAGCCAGTTGCGATCCAGGAAGCGCGACAGGTAGCGGGCGTCTGGCAGCCCGGTAATTCGGTCGCTGTGCGCCGACCGGCGCCGCTCTTCCTCCAGCTTGCCGACCCTTTCGAGCGTCGCGGCGAGCTTCTCTTCAACGCGCAGGCGGGTGCGTCGTTCGGCGTGAAAGCGCGAGATCTGCAGGACGAATCCCTGGCCGATGCGGGCGAGCAGCAGCGCGAGCAGCATGACGATGGCGTTGGTCCAGCCCGACGACGGATTGGACGCGGCCGTGCGCCCGATCCGCAGCATCAGGGTCACATTTCCGAGCTGCACACTCGTCTCGGCGATGGGTTCGTCATCGCGCGCTTGGGCCGCTGACGATGCCAGCACGCGATCCCCTTGCGTCGGTGCGATCAACGTGTAGCTGTAGCCCTCACCCGGGAGCTCATCGAGTCGCGCGGCCGCGACGGCGCGCTGCACGTCGACGATGCTGCTGATCGTGCCGGAGCGTTCGCCGACCGAGACGACGAGCCGCGCGATGAACGCCGAGCGCTTGGTCGGCAGCAGGACCGGTCCGTTGAGCGTCCGACCGCCGTCGGTTCGAAACAGCGGAAAGTGGGTCGCGTCGCCGAGGAGCGCTTTGCACTTGTCGCGTGGGTAGACGTGTTTGACATGCCCGCCGACGGCCCACTGCAGGCATTCTGTGCCGCCGATGCCGGTGAGCACACGCTCGGATGCCGGGTTGAACACAGCGTTGGGAGCTGCGCCGGTAGCGAGAACAGCGCCCAGCGCGTGTGCTGCTGCAGCGGTCCTGCCCAGCTCAGCTTGAAGCGCGCCAGCGCGGTCGGCCGCGGTCTGTGAAACGGCGGATCGTGTCCGTTCGGTGTCCTGTTGCCCGCCCAGCCAGGTGACGGAGAGGCCGACGCCAGCGGTCAGCCCAAAGATCAGCACGCCCGCTGCAATCGCTTGCAGCCCGGACCGATCTTTTTCGGCCTCGATCATCGTCGCGTCCATTCGGACGCTAAGATGGTCTCGGAAGTTGATTCGTTGAGAGGCCGGCGCCCGCCCCCTGGTGCCGAAAACGTGTCATTTTTCGGCATCTTCCCACAGCGCACGGCGCATTTGCGCCGTGCGTCGCTCGCGCTTTCGCCTCGGTCCGTGGACCAAACGATGATCGCCGCCGCTTTTTCGCTAATACGGGCCGCCATGTGCCAACGGTAGCGCACGGTCCTCGGATCGCAACAAACACGCTACGAATGACCGACCAGTGCCGCGTCCGACCGGACGCCGGGGCCGACCTGTCCGAATCTGCCCAATCAGGCTAGATTTGCGCCATGCGCATATGCCCCGGGTGCGGTCAGCAAACCGACGCTGAACTGTGTCCCCACGATGGCCTGATCACGATGGAGGAGTCGCTGCTCGAACGCAGCGATCCGATGGTGGGTCGGCTCGTCGCGGGCAAATACCGCATCGAAAAAACGATGGGCGCCGGCGGCATGGGCGCCGTGTACAAGGCCCGCCACTCCGCGACCGGCGGCCTGTCCGCGCTCAAGGTGATGCGCGCGCAGTTTTCCGACAGCGCCGACGCCATCAAGCGCTTCCACCTCGAGGCCCAAAACGCCGCGGCGTTGCACTCGATGCATACGGTCCGCGTGCTCGATTTCGGCGTTGACGAAGAGCTGCTCTACCTGGTCATGGAGTATCTCGACGGCGAGTCGCTCGACGAAGTGCTCGCGCGGTCCAAGGTCCTGCCGTGGCGGCGAGCCGTGGCCATCGCGCGCCAGGTTCTCGAGTCGCTCTGGGAAGCGCACAACCACGAGCGCCGCATCGTTCATCGCGACATCAAGCCGCCCAACATCTTCCTTGTGCGCAAGGTCGACGGCGCCGATTTCGTCAAGGTCATCGACTTTGGAATCGCCCGCGCGCTCGATGCGACCGGGGCTGGAACACGCGGCGCGATCGGCACACCACACGCCATGGCGCCCGAGCAGTGGCGGGGCAAGGGTGTGGATGGGCGCACCGATCTCTACGCGGTCGGCTGCGTGCTGTACGAGATGCTCTGTGGCCGCCCGCCTTTCCTCGGTCGCTCGGACGCGACGCCCAACGAGCTGATGATGCAGCTCGCCAACGCCCACATCTCCGAAAAACCCGAGCCGATACAAAACCGGGTCGCCGGCCTGCCCCCTGCCCTCGCCGCCGTGGTTGGACAGCTGCTCGAAAAGGATCCGGACGCTCGCCCTGCCTCCGCGCGCGACGCCATCATCGCCCTCGACCGTTGCCTCGCGGCCCCGGGCGGTGAATCGGCCGGCTGGGACGTTGACAAGGCGGCCGACGCGACCATCGCGGCGATCGATCTGCCCACGATGGGCGCCGGCGACGCACCTGATGACGTCATCGTCCGCCACACACCCCAGAGCCCCCCGCAACCCCCAGCGGCCCGCGACTCCAACGTGCCCCCTACCCTACCCGGCGACGAACGCCCGAGCACCGATGGAAGCCGCGCCGACGACGCGCCCGACGACAGCCCCGCCGTGGCCCACACCCAGCGCGACACGACCGAACACGAAACGGGCGACTTTGCCGGCCGAAACATCGCCACCGCGCCGGGCGAAGCTGCTCTGCCCGCCGCGACAACTCCCAAACAAGGCCGGTGGTGGCTGGTGCTGCTGCTCTTCCTGGCCTGGCTCTTCGTGCGGGATGTGTCGCCGGAGAGCACGTTCAACATCAACTACAACGCCGAGGAAGAGCCCGGTTCGCGCGTGACCGTCAAGGGCGTGCGCGACAAGGACAAGCAGGAGGAGCTCGAACACGCCGTCGAACACGTCGCCGAAGCGCTCGCCAGCAAGGTCGAAGAGTGGACCGGCGATGACGATCGCAAGCGAACCGACGAGGCGAGCCTCCCCGGCGCAGCATCCGGCGCAAGCGACAGCGCCGATCGCGATCCGGACATCGTGTATCGAGCGCGCATGTCCGACGACGACCACCGCAACTCGAAGGGACGCAACCTCGTCGAGGCCCACCACATCATCGCCATGGATCGCGCCAACTATCACCGCTTCCAGCGCCGCGATCCCGAGGACCAGGCCGATCCAACCCTGCACGACAAGCGCGGGCGCCGGGTCTTGAGGCGCCTTCTGCGCCGCGGCATGGATCGCGATATCGCCGAGCGAATCGTGCGCGGCACACCGCTGATCGAAGTGCGCATCTGGGGCGAAGAGCGCGCCGAAGTCACCATCGTCGAAAAATAGCGTCACGACCGCCGCCGGTTGGGTTTCGGCAGGTGTTTTTCGTCTTGCGCAAACCGTAAACATCGTTTACTAAGTAAATACTGTTCACGGAAACTGTTTCGGACCAGCTCCCATTCCCGGAGGCAAGAGATGACGATGCCAGCGACGATCCCCACCGAAACCAGCCTCCTCGCCGGCGGCGCCGCGTTCGCAATAGGCGCGCTCGGCTGGACCTTTTCCGAATACTGCATCCATCGTTGGCTCGGCCACGACCGGCGCTTGCTGAAAAACCCCTTCGGAGCGGAGCACCAGGCCCATCACGGCCGCGGCAACTACTTCGCTCCGTGGTGGAAGAAGGCCGGCGCCGCCGTCGCTGCAACGGCCCTGCTGTGGCTGCCCGCGACCTGGATCGCCGGGGCCGTCCTCGGTCCGCTATTCGTGGCGGGTTTTGTGAGCTTTTACCTCTACTACGAGGTGCTGCACCGGCTCGAGCATGTCCATGAAGGCTTCACCGGCTACGGTCGTTGGGCGCGGCGGCACCATTTTCATCACCACTTCCACGATCCGTCGGTGAACCACGGCGTGACGTCGCCGATTTGGGACGTCGTCTTTGGCACGTATGTCCCGACCGGCGTCATCCGCGTGCCCGAGAAGCTCGCCCCGTTCTGGCTGGTCGACCCACAAACCGGCGACGTGTGGTCGCACCTGCAGGGCTGGGAGCTGCGCCGTTCCAAGCGCAAGAAGCTGGCCGCCGCGGCGTAGCGTCGCTCCGCCCGGTCGTTATTACGGCTTCTTTGGTGGCGCCGGCGTCTTGTTGATGAAGATGCGGGTCATGCCGCGGCCGCCGAGGACGAAGTCGGGCACCTTGTCGCCGTTGACGTCGACCACCTCGATCGAGTTGCTCCAGTCGTTTTCGGGCGGGATCGAGCTGCTGAAGTCGCCGAAATGCGCCTCGCCCTGGTTGAGGAGCAGGCGAGCACGCGATCCCCAAGTGCTGGTGATGAGGTCGGGGAAGCCGTCGCGGTCGAGGTCGACGATGGCGCCGTCGGTGCTGTTGAGCGCAGGCAAGTTCTGGGGAAGGTGACTGGCGGTGACGTCGGCCAGCTTGTAGTCGAGCTCGCCAACCTGCAGGCGGTCCGTGCCGTTGTTGATGACGAACAGGTCGATGTCCTTGTCGAAGTCGACGTCCGCGGCGAGCACGCGGTACGTGTTGTCGCTGACGGCGGGCAGGTGACTGGCGCTGACGTCCTTCATCACCCCGGTCCCGGTGTTGTGATAGAGCACGTTTTGCCCGCCGTAGCGGCCCATATAGATATCGAGGTGTTTGTCGCCGTTGAGGTCGGCCAAGACGATTCCGTGCATGTCGCGATCGTTCTTGAACGGCACCCAGGACTTGCTGAAGAAGAACGCGCCGCCGGTGTTGAACGGGTCGCCGCCGTTGACCAACAGGTAGTAGCTGTGCCGGTAGCCGGTGGCGATGACATCGAGGTCGCCGTCGCCGTCGAGATCGCCAACCTGGATCGTCGAGAATCGGTGGCTCGAGTAGTGGGTGGGCAGGTTGGTCTTGCTGACGTCCTTGAAGTAGCCCTTGCCGTTGTTGATGTACTGGCGCAGACCGCCGCCGCGCCATGCGTTGTAGTTGTTGATGCGCTCGTAAATGGACCAGCAAGCCATCAGCAGGTCGAGGTCACCGTCCTTGTTGAGGTCGGCCAGCACCGTCTCGCCGCGGTTGCACTTCGGATCGGGCAAGCGGGCTTCGGTCTCGTCGAAGAAGTTGCCGGCGCTGTCATTGATCCAGACACGGTGACGGTGCTGGTGGTAGTTGCTGAGGATGAGGTCCATGTCGCCGTCGCCGTCGATATCGCCGGAGCTGACGTCGCTCGTGTCGAAGCTGTCCTCGGGATAGCCGAACACCGTGTTGTTGGCGAAAGCGCCCTTGGGCACGCGGTTGCTGTCGATCATCGCCTTGTTCTCGGCCCACCCGTGGTTGAGCAACAGGTAGTCCTGGTGGTCCCAGCGCGTGATGTACATGTCTGGCAGCTTGTCGCCGTTGAGGTCGCCGACGGTGATGTAGCGGGCGTCCTCGCCGATATGGGGCGGGATGTTGGCCTTGGACGCGTCGACCAGCACCGGCCCGGCCTTTTGCGCCTTGCCGTTGAGGTACAGCGTGGGCCAGTAGTTGCTGCTGCCACGGTATTTGTCAGCGATGAGGTCGAGATCGCCGTCCCCATCGACGTCGACGAACTTGCCGCCCCGCGTGTGCATCCACTTCTCTTTCTGTGGGAAGTGCAGGCCATCGTCGTTCTTGAAGTTGCCGCCGCTGTTGAAATACATGCGGTCGGTCTGGCCCCAGTTGAAGATCATCGCGTCGAGCCAGCCGTCGCCGTCGATATCGGCGAGCTTTACGTCCTGGCTGTTGAAGCCGCTGACCGGGAAGTTCTTCTTGTTGCCGTACTGCGCGTCCTTGAACGACCAGGGCTGGCCCTTCGCGACGTTGTTGCAGTTGTTGTAGTAGAGCCGGTTTTGCACCGCGGAGTCGTTGGCCACGATGACGTCGAGGTCACCGTCCTTGTCGATATCGCCGAGCGCGACGCCGCGGCTGGGCTCCCTGTGCTTGGGCAGGCGCGTGTTGTCCTGCTTGTAGCCGCCCTTGCCGTCGCCGATCAGCAGGAAGTTGTAGTTGTTGGTCGACACGAAGATGTCGGTGATCCCGTCGCAGTTGATGTCGCCGGCTTCCATGTCGCGGGCGTCGTGCAGCCAGTAGTAGCTGACCGAATAGTAACCCTTGTATTCGTTGGTGAACTTGCCGCCGTTGTTGCGGTGGATGCACAGCCGGTTGCCGTTGGAGCGGTAGACCAGGTCGATGTCGCCGTCTTTGTCGATGTCGATCGGCAGCGTCATGTCGCCGTTGCGGCAGCTGCTGTGGTTGCTGGGCATCTGGTTGGACGACACGTCGATGAACTTGCCGGCGATGCCGTTGGCGTCCTTGATCTGGATGAAGAGGTCGTGCCGGCTGCTGTGCCGCATCACGAAGACGTCATTCAGACCGTCGCCGTTGGCGTCAAAGATCGTGGTCTGCCGGTCGTTGCGGCTGACATCGATGGGCAAGCGGTGGCCGAGGGCCTGGAGAATGACGGACTGGCCGAACGCGAACTTGGCTTTGCCGGTGACCTCGTCGGCCTTGCCGCCGATCGACGGATTGACGACGCGTACGTCGGTCGGTCCTTTCAGCGCGACTTTCGGCACGGTGATCTGCAGCAGCGTCGGGCCGAGGCGGACGACCTTTGCGGCTGCGATCCAGGTGGCGGTTTTGCTCGAGCCGAAGAAGACCTTCACGCCCGACTTGAAGCCCTGGCCGTAGACCGTGACCGTGTAGCCGCCGCCTTGTGGACCGCGAGCGGGCGCGATGCCGCCAAATGCCAGGCCGGGGAGGCCGAGCGGGGCGATGAATTCAAAGCCGGTCGCGAGCGTGCCTGACTGGCCGTCGCTGTTGGTCACGACGACGTCGAACTTGCCGGGCGCGTGGGCCGGTGCCGTTGCGATGATGAGCGTGCCGCCATTGAGCACCTTGATGCTGGACGCGTGCTTGTAGCCGAGGCCCTTGTTGCCAAAGCGGACGCTGGCGCCGGTGAGGAAGCCGTTGCCGTAGATGTTGACGAGGTAGCCGCCGCTGGTCATGCCGAACGCGGGGGAGACCGAGCCGATCTTGGGCGGCGGGATCTTGGGGATGTAGACGAAGCCGCCGGCCTTGATGGCGACCTGGGCGTCGGGGTTGACGACCTTGATGGCGACCGGACCGCTGCCCGGCGGGGACTTGGCCTTGATGATGCCGGTCGACGAGATCTGCAGGTCCTTTTCGGGCACCTGCTTGGCGCCGAAGAAGACCTTGGAGCCCTTGACGCCGGTCACGAAACCCTCGCCCTGGATGGTGACGAGCGTGCCGCCCAGCTCCGGCCCGAGGCCCGGGAAGACGTTGTTGATCTTCGGCGGCGAGATGTAGGTGAACGCGCCACCGAGCGTGTGGGAGCCGCCGTCGGGGTTGATGACCGTGACCGCGGCCTTGCCGGGCACGCCCTTGGGTGTGAGCACCTTGACGAAGGTCGTGTCGACCGCTTTGACGCCGAGCACCGTCGTCCCGCCGATCTTGACCTGCACGCCTTTTTGGAAGCCGAGACCCTCGATCGTGACGAGCTGGTTGCCGAGCGTGGAGCCCGATGACGGCTTGAGCCCGGTGATCTTGGGCGGCGGCCGAAACAGGAAGCCCTTGGCCTTGAGCGCGACCTGGCCGTCGGGGTTGATGACGGCCACGTCGGACAGCCCGGGCACCTGCTTGGGCGTCGTGAGGCGGATCAAGGTGGACGACTTGACCTCGGTTTGCGTGTCGAGCGCCTGCGCGCAGTCGAGGCTGGCGCCGAAGTTCTTGCAGAAGACGACGCGGGAACGCTTGTTCTTGTCCTTGCTCGCGGCGAAGTACTTGCCGGAGATGTCCACCGACGTGCCGCCCGCTGCCGGACCGGCCTGCGGTTTGATGCCGGTGATCTGCGGTGGTGGGACGTAGGTGAACCCGCCCTTCTTCATCGATGTGCGTCCTTGTGGGCTGGTGACGCGCACGTCGACCGGGCCGAGCGCGTGGGGAGGCGTGACAGCGACCAACGAGCCGCCTGATTTACCACCGGAGACCGAGTTGGCAGACGACGTATCGAAGAAGACCAGGCTGCCGGTTTTCAGGCCCGAACCGAGCAGCGTTGTCTTCGTGCCGCCCTTGGTGGGCCCGGCGTTGGGGTCGATGCCGACGAGCTTGGGCGCGGGGTCGAGCTTGGATGGATCGGTGTACGTGAAGGCCTTCTTGAGCAGTCCGTGGCCGCCGTCGGGGTGGATGACGATGACGTCGACTACCGCGGTTACGGGCGATGGTGCGGTGACGAAACGCGCGTTTTCGGTGTCGCGCACGTCGAGCACCTTGGTCGGAACGCTACCGAAGATCGCCCACGCGCCCTTTTGCAGGTTCTTGCCGGTCAACAGCCCCCAGGTACCGCCGCTGGTCGGCCCGGTTGGCGGGGTGAGCTTGCCGATGGTGGGCGGCGTCGCGATCGTCTTGGCGTCGACCCACTTGTAGACCTGCGCGGCGAAGGACGACTGGCCGTCGGGGTTGTCGACGCGGACCTTGGCGTGGCTGCCCGCGGGTCCGGCGGGTGAACGCGCGGTGATGGCTTGCGAAGAGACGACGGCGATGGACGTCGCGGGTGTCGCCTTGTTGGTTTTCGAGTCAACGAAGAAGACCTTGGCGCCGGGCAGGAAGTCTTTGCCGCGAAGCACGATGGGGGTGCCGCCGGTGTTGACGCCCTGTTTGGGGAACAGCGCGGTGACGACCGGGGGCCGGACGAAACGAAACGCCTTGCTGGACAAGTTCCACTGGCCGTCGGGGTTTTCGACGCGCACCTGGACCGGGCCGGCGGGGTGGGCCTTGGTCTGGATCTTGATGACGAAGGGCGACAGGACCTTGACGCTGTGCACGGGTTTGCCGCCGAACGTGACCTTGGCTTTGGCCGAAAAGCCCTTGCCGGCGAGGGTGACCACGGTGCCGCCATCGACCGAGCCGAGCGCCGGTTGGAAGCTGTCGATGCGCGGCGCCCCCACGAAGTCGAACGCGTTGGTGAGGACGGCGGACTGGCCATCGCCCGCTGTGAAGACGACGGTCGCCTTGCCCGCGTCGCCCTTGATGGTGGAGCCGGTCGCGATGGACGAGTTGAGGACGGTCCACGACGACAGCGGCCGCCAGCCGACAAAGCCGATGCCGCCGCCGCTGAACGATTGGCCGGTGAGGATGACCGGTGTGCCGCCTTTTTCGGGGCCGGAACCGGGCGTGATGCCGAGCAAGGTGGGTTTGGGTTTGGCGGGCGCGATCCACGAGAAGCCGCCGCCGAGCGTGTGCCCCTGGCCATCGCCGTTGAGCACCGTGACATCAGCGGGCCCGATGCTGCCCTTGGGCGTGGTGATGGTGATGAAGGTGGGCTCGACGACGTGGACCTGCGCGGGCATGCCGGACAGCAAGACCTTGGCGCCGGGCCGGAAGCCGCTGCCCCAAATCACGAGCACGGTGCCGCCCTTCCACGGGCCGACGTTGGGCAGCAGCTTGGCGATCTTGGGCGCCGGGTGTTGGTGGTTGCCCGAGAAGTACGTGTAGCTCTTGTCGAGGCTGCCTTTCTGCTTGTCGGGATTGACGATGACGACGTCGATCTTGCCGGCCTTGCCCGTCGCGGGGGCTTGCGCGGTGAGCACGTGGTGAGCGGCGACGTGGACCTTGGTGGCCGGTTTGCCGTCGAAGAGCACCTGCGCCTTGGTGTCGAAACCTGACCCGCTGATGACGACCGTGTTGCCGCCGTCGACGTGACCGGTTGTCGGGAAGATGGTGTCGGGCTTGGGCGCGGGCTGGACGAACCCATAGCCGCCCTTCAGCACGGCAGAGAGGCCGTCACTGCGCGTAACGGCGGCGTCCACGAGCCCGGATGGGTGCGCGGGCGACGTGGCGGTCAGACCGGTGGCGCTGCCGACCTTGGTGCCGGTGGTGGGGCGGTATCCGAGGAAGGCGACCATCGGCGAGAAGAAGCCGGCGCCCGTGAACGCGACGGGTTTGCCACCGAGCGCGCTGCCGGACGTGGGTGCGACCTGGGTGATGACCGGCGGCTTGGTGCCCGACGAGACCTCATAGTACGTGAACGCCCCGGCGAGGGTGTCGGCGCGGCCGTCCTTGAACATCACCGAGACGCGGACGCTACCGGCGTCGTGAGCGGGCATCTGGACCACCAAAGCGCCCTGCCCGTCGGCTCCAAGCACCTTGGCCTCGTTGCCACCGACGAATACGCGGGCGTCAGCTGGCGCCGGGCTGACCTTGATGAGCGCGATCGTGCCGCCGGTTGTCGGGCCTACACCGGGCCAAACCGTGGTGAGCAGCGGGAACGGACCGACGGTCTTTGGATCGTGGAAGAAGAAGCCGTTCTTGGCCGTCGCGTCGCCGATGCCGGGCACGATGACCTTGACGTCTGCGGGGCCGACTTTGCCCTTGGGAACGGTGATGGTGAGCGCGAGCGGGGAGGTGACCTTGGTCGTCGCGATGGCGCTGCCGATGAGCACCGTGGCGCCCTTGCCGTAGCCGCTGCCCTGGACGGTCGAGGTGATGCCGCCGTTGATCGGCGAGGTGTCGGGCACGATCGCCGCGATCGCGACCTTCTTGCCCGGGATGATGTTGGTGTATTCGAAGCCCGCCTTGGCCGTGTCGCTCAGGAAATCGGGGTTGCGGACCGTGACGTCGACCTTGCCGGTCTTGTCCTTGGACTTGAGCGTGGAGGCCGGGCTGAGCACGGTCAGCAGCTTGTTGGTGGACGTCAGCAGCTTCGCCTCGACGCCGCCGAACAGGACCTTGGCCTTGGGGTGGAAGCCCTGGCCGGTGATCGCGACCTTGGTGCCGCCATCGGGGCTGCCGAAGTTGGGCGACAGCACGGCGATGAACGGCGCTTCGATGACGAAGTTGAACGCGTTGTCGAGGGTGTCGGACCAGCCGTCGGACGTGGTGGCCGTGAACGCGACCATGCCCGATGAATGTGCGGGCGTGACGAGCTTGAACGCGTTGGGACCCACAAGCGTGTTGGGGACCGGCGCGCCGTCGATGAACACCAACATGCCGGGGCCAAAGCCCTTGCCCGCCACCTGGACCTCGGTGCCGCCGGCGGTCGTGCCTTGCGAGGGAGTGGACGACTGCAGGTTGACCGTCTTCTTGCCGCCCGACGAGTAGACGAAGCCGCCGTCGAGGCTGCTGTGCTGACCGTCGGCGTTGACCCACATGACATCGGCCGCGCCGGGTTTTCCAGCCGGGGAGCGCGCGCTGCCGATCTTGGTGTCGACCACCGTGATGTCCGACGCGGGACGGCCCGCGAAGAAGACGAGCGCGCCGGGTGCAAACGCGTCACCGGTAAGCAGCGCGAGGGTTCCGCCGACCGATGGGCCGATGGCGGGTTTGATGGACTTGAGCTTGGGCGCGGCTTGCTTGGCGTCCTTGGGATCGTAGTAGCTGTAGCCGTTCTTGAGGGTCGCTTCCTGGAGCGTCGCGGGGTCCTGGACTGTGACGTCGACAGGGCCGGCCGCCGCAGCCTTGGGGACAAGCGCCGTGATCTTGTTGGCGGCGACGAAAACGACCTGCTTGCTGATGGCTTTGCCGAAGAAGACCTTGGCGTCGACCGGCAGCTGCGCGCCCTCGATGATGGCCCAGTGGCCGGCCGTGGTTGGGCCCTGTGCGGGAGCGATCTTGCCGATGGCGAGCAGCTGTTTGGGCCCATCGCCCAGCTTCTTGTACGTGAACCCGCCCTTGAGCGTCGTATCGGCAAACCCCATGGTCTTCACGACCACATCGACCGCGCCCTCACTGCCCTTGGGGAGCAGCACCGCGATCCCGTTGGGGCCGGTCACGTACGACGTTTTCGCTTCCTTGCCGCCGAACGTGACGGTCGAGTCGGCGCGCAGGTTGTCGCCGTTGACGAGCACGATGATGCCGCCGGTCGTCGGACCGGACGCGGGCACGACCTCTTTGACCTTGGGCGGCCCCTGGGCGGTGTAGCTGAAGCCGCCGTCGAGCTTGGCGTCGGGGAACCCGGTGGTCTTCAGCACGACATCCACGTCGCCTGCCTTCGTGGCCCCTTTTGAGTCCTTGTATGGGGGCGCGGTGACGGCGATGGCGGTGTCCGACTGGGCGCTCGCGGACGCCTCGGCCGTGCCAAAGAAGACCTTGGTCGATTTGTCGATGTGTTTGCCGGTGATGACGACGACGTATCCGCCCTCGAGTCCGCCCTTGGCGGGATCGACCTTGAGGATCTCGGGCGCGGCCGGTTTGCCGGCATATGTGTAGGCGTTGGGCAGAAAGCCGAACTGCGAGTCCGGGTTGACGATCTTGGCGGCGACGGCGCCGGGTTTAGCGGCCGCCGATGTCGTGCACGTCAGCGATTTGCCCGCCCCGGTGCCGGACGACTCGACCTTGACGCCCGAGCACGGCTTGTCGCCGAGGAGCACGGTCGCGCCGGGCGCGAAGTGGGCGCCGTGAATGGTGACCGGATCGCCGCCAGCGACGGGGCCCGAGTTGGGCTGGATGCCGTAGATGACGGGCGCGGGGACGTAGTACAGGAAGCCGTTTTCGAGCGTCGCAGATTGGCCTTTGGGGCCGCCGTAGATGACGTCGAGCAGGCCCTTGTCGTGCGGTGGCGCCGTGAACTGGCCGTTCTTGTCGTCGATGACCTGCCACGAGTCGACTTTCGTATCGCCCAGCACGAGGGTTGAGCCCTTCTCGAGGTTGGTGCCGATCACCTTGACCGTCTCGCCGCCGGCGGTGGGCGACGCGTTGGGCAGCAGCTTGGAGATCGTCGCCTTGGCGCCCAGCGCGTTGGGGTCGATCGCTTCGTAGGACGCGGCAAGCTCGGCGGATTGGCCATCGAGGTTGGTGGTGGCGACGGCGTGTTTGGCGGGCGGCAGCTTCGGAGCGACGAGTCGCGCGGCCGTCTTGTCGAGGACTTCGCGCTTGGTGACCGGGTGCCAGCCGACGAACCACAGCCCTTCGGACGCGAAATTGTCGCCTTGTGCGAGCAGCGTGGCGCCGCCGGCAGCCGGTCCCTTGGATGGCACCACCGAATTGAGCTTGGGCCCGGCTTCGGATGGATCGTGGTACTCGAACGCGCCCTTGGAGCCGCCTGCGGTGCCGCTTTCGTTGGTCGCGACGACCTCGGCCGTGCCCGCCGCGCCCTTGGGCGTGCGGATCGTGAAGCGCCCATCGCCCAGGTCGGCGAGAACGGTGGCTTCTTCGCTGCCGAACGTGATCTTGCCCTTGTCGGTGAACCTCGCGATGGTCGCGATGGCGATCGTGCCGCCGGAAACGGGGCCGCGTGCGGGCGTGATCGAGACGACAACGGGGCCTTCGTCGGTCGAATTGACGGTGCCGGTGTCGATTCCGGCGATGTTCCCGTCGATGCCGCCGGCGTCCGAAGAGAGGCCTTCGTCGCTGCCAGCGTCCTCACCCGAGCCGCATCCCGGTGCGCCGAGGGCGACGAAACCGACAAGAATTGCAGTCAGATACGCGGCCGACGCGGGACGCACGGATGCGAATGTTCGAACGAACTGTTTCATGATCGGGGCTCCAACCGGCCGGCATGGGGCTGCGACCGGGGCGCGTTGTTTCGCTGAGGGCCCGACCAGTGTAGGCATTTTCGGGCTTCCGGACCACGGGGGTGATCATGCGAGTGTGCGGCTCGCAGCGACAAAGCGACTCGTGGACGCGGCGCGCTTGCGATCCGATCGCGCGCCCCCCGGGCACCATGGACGCGGCGAATGGCGACCAGTACGTCATCGACGACGGCTGGGATGGCCGCGCGGCCTCCAACCGCTTGTGCCCTCGTGGCTGCCGGCAGTGGACAGGTGCGTTTTCCGCCTGTAAGTGGGGTTCATAGCCGTGGGATTTTGGCGTACAGTCGCGGCCTGAGGCACCGGGAACCCCCGGGAACTCCCATCCTGACACGAAAAATCGGATAACCGGGTCCTGGCAACTGGTCAGCGATTCGCAACGGGGTTCATGCTACGTACGCATTTGTGAGTGAGAGAGATGTCGAAGAAGTTGTTTGTAGGTGGCCTGAGCTGGGACACCGATGATGCTGGACTGCGCCGGGCCTTTGAGGGCTACGGCTCGATCACGGAGGCCAAGGTGATCACCGACCGTGACACCGGTCGTTCCCGTGGGTTCGGCTTTGTGTCGTTCGAAGACGCCTCGGCGGGCTCGAACGCCATCGCCGAGATGGACGGTGCGACCCTCGACGGTCGTAGCATCCGCGTCAACGAGGCGCAGGACAAGAACCGTGGCCCGCGTCGCGGTGGCGGCGGTGGCGGCGGCCGCTGGTAGCCCAATAGAACGCCATTAGAAAGCCAAGTCGGCGGCGGTCAGCTTAACGGCTGGCCGCCCGTCGTGCTTTTTGGCGCATCCGGGAGGCGTTGGTGGGGCTGAACTCCTCCAGCGCCCTCCGCGGAACGGACCGTGGTTTTAACTCGTGTTCGTCGCGACAGACTTGCAGCGACGCGGCGGCGCTACACCTGCGTCGGCCAACGTTGGGCCGGCAAATCCTTGCGCAGCTGCGCGACGCCGGCTGGGGGTCACGTAGCCGCAGCCGACGGCCAGATGAGACGACGGGCAATTCGCACCAGCGGTCGTTCTACGGGCCGATCGGCGGGTTAACCCACTGATATAGCCATCCGGCCCTCGGACGCATCCTGGAGCCCTCTACAGGCATCTGCGGGCATTTTGACTCGAAAAATGGCCCGAATTCGACGTCGCCGGCGGATCGCGCCGGATTACCAACTCACACCTCGGCGACCGATTCTTCGAACGACTTCGCAGTCACCACCACCGGCTCCGCCGCCATTGGAAAGGTCTCGAAGAAGGCTCGCAAGGCCCGCTCGTGCCGCTCTTGCAGTGCGTCCCACGTGACCTGGACGGGCACCAGCCGCTCTCCCGCTTGCACTACGAAGTCGACCTCGCCTTGCCCGGGACCACCTCCGCGCCAATAGCAGACCTCGTTGAATCGCCGCCGCAGCGCGAGGAAGGTCGCGCACTCGAGCGCCTTGCCGCGGTCATCGCCACCGCGAATGACCGCCATGCGACGCAGCCCCGTGTCGACGGGGTAGAACTTGGCGTTGCGGCTCATCCGCTTGCGCTCCGACCAGGCAAAGTACGGGCAGCGATAGAGCAGGTAGGCGTCTTGGCATGCGGTGAGATAGGCCTTGGCGGTGTCCACCGAGAGGCCCGCGGCAGCCGCCACGCGACGGTAGCTCAGCTCGCTTCCAGCCGATTCGTAGGCCATCTGCGCCACCTGGAGCACCGGGCGGGCAGAGCGCGCTCCCACCCGTTCACGCACATCGCGCGTCACGATGTCGCCGAAATAGGTCTGCAGCAGTCGGTCGGCGTCCCGATTCAACTGTTGTTGCACCAGGCGCAGCGGGGCAGGAAAGCCGCCGTGGTGCAGATGGTCGACGAGCGCGATGTTGGGCACGAGCCCGCGGGCCTCGGCCAACGAGAAAGGCTGCACCTCCACGGTCATGTGTCGCCCCGTCAGCACGGTGCCGAGCTCTCCGCCGAGCAGCTGCGCATTGGAGCCCGAGATGACGAAGCGATGCTCCCCACGGTCGAGCTGCACCCGCAGCCAGCGCTCCCACCCCGGGATCCACTGGATCTCGTCGAAGAGGAAGGTCAGCGGCGTCGGCGCTGGGTGCCGTTCGCGCCAAGCCGCCACGAGCTGGTCGAGCGTCGCCGTCTCAAGCCGCTGGCTCAGCCGCGGGTCCTCGAAGTTCATCAGCAGGCAGCGGTCATGGCCGAGTCGATAGTGGTCGACGAGCTGACGCATCAACGTCGACTTGCCGCTACGTCGCACACCCTGAATCACCAACGCCACGCCGGGCTGTATGGCTTGGGGAAGGTCCACCAGACGGGGGACGTCGCCCGGCTGGGGAGCCGACGAGGCAGCAGCGCCAAGCAATTCCGCGTTCACCAGAGGCTCCCCTGTCATCGCACTCCAGCGCGAACTCAGTTCTGTCGACTCAACTCGACACGAATTGATCTGTCAAGTTTAATCGACAGTTCCCGGGAAGCGTAGACGCATCAGGACGATGGCACCCAGAGGCGACTTTGCGATATCGAGCCGATCGAGCCCTGACCGGCCCGCAGAGACTCTTCTACAAGTCCGACGTCTTGGGACGCCCCGGCTTGCCGAGCGCGGACCACGCCAAGACAGCCGTGATGGCGCCGAATGACAGCGTCGCGGGCAGCCACTGATCGGGTGACGGAGGCGTGCCGGCGAACCAGCCGACCTCGAAAAACGTCAATGCGGCGCCAAAGACCCCGACGAGCGCGGCGCCGGCGATGAGGCCGCTCGCAACAAGCACGCCGGCTTCGCGGCGATGGTCGACTTCCTCGCGCTTGGACAGCTTTTCGACCGCGAGGCGCACGACGCCACCGACCATGATGGGCGTCGCAAGGTGCACGGGCAGGTACAGGCCGACCGCGAACGCCAGCGTTGGCAGGCCCATGATTTCGACGCAAAACGCCATCGCGGCGCCGCTGAGGACGAGCCCCCAGGGGAGGTTGCCGTCGAGCACGCCGTCGATGACGAGGCGGATCAGGTTGGCCTGGGGTGCCTTGAACGCGCCGGAGACGATGTCGGCCCGGAACAGGGCAAGCACGGTGCTCATCGCGAGGGCGGCCGTGATGACGCCGATGACTTCGCCGTACTGCTGCTTGCGCGGTGTCGCGCCGACGAGAAAGCCGGTCTTGAGGTCCTGGCTGGTGTCGCCCGCGAT
>Ga0209992_10002414_pt1 | contig 17139 bp, 20 predicted proteins | sample 2SBtaG_2_FD_182564 | JGI IMG/M metagenome (GOLD analysis project Ga0209992, IMG submission 182564) | Deep subsurface microbial communities from Kolumbo volcano to uncover new lineages of life (NeLLi) - 2SBTROV12_ACTIVE470 metaG (SPAdes)... | ecosystem: Environmental > Aquatic > Marine >... | reverse complement strand
GTTATTATAGATATGGTAGCAGTCTTTAGCGTATATTACGACACAGCAGGTTCAGATACATTACCAGGAGCTTCAACAGATGTTGATGCATTAGGCCCACCAACTTTGAGATTTAAAACTAATGATAATACAACCATTGATTCAGTAGACCCAGTACCAATTCCATCATCTGGTACAAATTATTCCTACTGGAAACAAATTTACCTTTATTGTGATACAGCACCAGATACCCAAGTGGATAATGTTAAATTTTATACTGATGGTGGTGGATTTGGAACAGGAATTACACTTAATGTTGGTGATGAATTTCCAACACATACCAGTGTTTCAAATGCAGGTTATGAAGTAGCCACAGGTACAAGTGGTACAACTGGTAATGAAGTAACTGCAAATCATGCTCTAGTAACAGGTGTAACAGATGCATTTACATTTACAAGTGGTTCACCTCTAAGTGGCCCAACTATTTCAGAAGACTCTTCAATCATTAATGCTATTGGTGAAACAACCAATTATCTAGTATTACAATTAGCAGTAATTTCAACTGCAACTCCAGGAAACAAAACAGATGAAACTCTGACTTTCCAATATGATGAAATTTAGGTAGGTTTTTAAATAATGAATCACAATACAATGTGTAGGAAAAGACAATACAATGTTAGAAACACAACTTAGAGAAAAATACACTTGGACAGCATACTATTCTGACAATACAACGTTAGAACAATATGGTAAAAACAAAACAAGTAATTATCCAGATATTGACAGAACAAAACTGGCGGCATTTGGTATTCTCAAAAACAACGAGTTAATCTACAGAGTATTTCTTGAACCAAATCAGACCCTTATCTACAGGCGTAGACCTAGTGGTAATTTTCAAACTGGTGAACTCACTGGTGAAGTTATTATGGTAGGTACTAAAGAAAAGGTAAAAGGAGTTGATGTTCAGAACATAGCTTACATAGATGTTACCAATGGTTTAATACAAACTGCTGGTAAATGGGTAGGTGGAACACCAAACTTGAGGTCTGAAGAGAATGGTTAATTATTCTGGAACTAATTTTGATGAAGATGATTACGATACAGATATAATAATTTATACAAAAACATTTACTTCTGATGTAATTACAGTAGACCATGCAACTAAAACACTCACTGCAGATGTATTAACACAATCACAAGATGATACCAAGACTTTTACTGCAGATGTTATCACAGTAGACCATAACACAAAAACATTTACTGTTGATGTAATATTAACAAATACTTTAACTAAAACACTCACTGTGGATTCTATCTTAAAAGATACAGTAAATAAAACATTTACAGTTGACTCAATATTATTTAATTTACGAACTAAAACATTTGATGCCGATACAATACTCTTCAACCTTAGAACCAAAACATTTGATATTGATACTATCTTAATAGAGTTTGATTATTCAGAGGCTGATTATGATGGTGGAGATTGGGATACAATTAATACTGGTATACAGAAAACATTTACAGTTGATGCTATACTCAAAAATACCGTAGATAAAACCCTCACTGCTAACGCCATCTTAAAAACAACTGGTGGTAGTGGTGGAACTACAAAAACTTTCACAGTTGATGCAGTAATAGTTAACCGTTTCACCCATACATTTGATGCTGATGTAATAATCAAACAAACAAGTACCAAGACATTTACAGTGGATGTATTCATATTCACTGATGATTATGATAAAGATGATTATGATGATAATGATTATCAAACTGGTGCTGTAGTACAAAGTCTTTCAATCACAGCAGACACAATAATTAAAACTGTTGGTGGAACATCACCAAATACCACAAAAACATTTACAGTAGATACATTCTTAACCAAAGAATTAATGAAGACAACAGAAGCTGACACTATACTCAAGGCCACTCAAACCAAGACTTTCACCACTGATGTGATATTAGTAGATACATTCACCAAAACATTAACATCTGACACTATACTCAAAGCTACCCAAACAAAGACATTTGACTCTGATGTTATACTAAAAGCATTATCAACCACAAAAACATTTGATATTGACACTATACTTGTTAACAACGCCACCCAAACATTCACTGTAGATGCCATCTTAAAACAGACTAATACCAAGACATTTGATGCTGATGCCATATTATTTGGACAACAGACTAAAACCTTCACTGTAGATGCAGAACTAACACTTAGAGGATATGTTACATTTACAGTAGATTCCATAATAATCAGAACCCAGGCATTGGTTTTGGATGCTTCGCAGATAAGAACTGAATTAGATTTAGAATCATCACAAATAAGGACAGAATTGGACTTGGAAGCCTCACAAATTCTTTAAATAAAATAATGAGGTATAAATAGTATGGCCAACGTAGGAAAACCAGCAGTAGGTGACGTTAATACAGATATTGTTATTCCAGTAGAAGATACTCAAAGTGGTACTAATGTAGCCTTTGATTTATCTGCAAATCCAGGTGATTATTATATTATAGTGGCTGACCCAGATGGAAATGAGTCATCTGAATTAGCTGCAAGCATAGTTAATTCACCAGGAACTGATGGTAAAATACATCATTTAAATACTGATAGCACCCTATTTGATGAGTCTGGAGCATGGACAGCAAAACCTAGATTAAGACTAGATGATGGTTCAATATACACAGGAAATCCTATAACATTTGAGGTGTTAGGATAATGCCTAGAAGACGTAGAATTAAAGCAAAAGAATTAAAAGATAAAGAGGAAGATAAACATAATGTATTAAAGGCAAAATTACTTAAAATTAAACTAGCAGTAGGTGGCCCTAGATTCCCTTCAACTCCAGAGGCACGTAGAGGGTTAATACAAGATACTAAAAATCCTAGTGCTACAGTAGAAGGTACTAACACTCAAACTCAAAACAGATTAAGAGCAGAAGGACAATTTATCAATAAGAAAAAACCAATTAGACCAAAAGGAAGTGATGCAAAAATATCACCAGACTTGAAAAAAAGACTAGCTAAAATTAAAACAGCAAAAGATACACATGACCATGGACATACAATCCTAATGAAAGGACACACTAGAGGTGTATATCGTTCTGCAAGTTTAGAAAATCAACAAGGTAAATATGCAAAATATTGGTTACTTAATGCTAAACAAACTAACGGTAATGGATGGGGTATAGCATCACATTCAGCAAAACAAAACATGTCCAAGTTTATTGGAAGACCATTAGTAGTTACTTCATCTACATGGCATGGTGATGAAATTGCTGGAAGGTATGGAAAAACATTCGACCATCCATATGTACCAACAAATGATTTAGATAAAATATTTGACCATCAAGAACAATACAGAGTGGGAAATATTGTAGATATTGGTGAGAAAGGTGGTGACTATTATGCTATGATAGAAATGTTACCAAAGTTTGCAAATATGACCCTACCACCATTCTGTTCACCAGCAATCTACCAATTAGATGCTAAAGAAGCAGAAGGACAAATTAGTAAATGGGAAGCACTTCACCTTGCAGCTCTAGATGAAAACCCAGCATATGGAGCTAGAATTGCCTTACTCAAAGGAACTTGTGTAGGAACTAACCATGAATGTAGAGTACAATTCAAATCAGCCAAACAAAAAGAAGTTAGTATAGTATGTACTAAAGCAGTAAAAAGTAAACTTTCCAGTTTAAAAAAAAAGCAAAAAACAGCAGCAACTCCAAGTAGAGATGAATTTCTAGGAGAACATCTTGTTAAAAGAAGAAAAGAATTAGTTGATTTAATTAGTAAAGGCCCAGCAGTTAATCCAAGAAGAACAAAAACATTATTACAAGATGATGTTAAACATGAACCAATAACATTATTTACTAATAAAAGAAATAAAAAATCAATAATAAAAAAAGATGCAGAAAGAAGAAGAAATTTATTAATAACAGATTCTAAATTACCAGGTCAAGGAGTATTTGGTGACCCACCAGATACTTTATTATTAGAGAGTAATAAAATACAAGACCATGAATTTAACCTTTCACCAGAAGGAAAAAAAGAAAGATTAACTAGAGGACAATTAACAAAATTTACACCAAACACAAACAAAGGTACATCATTGGCTAAACTAAAACTAAAATTAGCATCATTAGGAGAACAAAACATGACTTACCAGGAATCAAAGAAAATAAAAATTCACAAGAAAAAACATCCAGAAGTAAGAAAAGCTCAAAGTAGTGTAGAAGATATTCTTAGAGGTAGTGGTAGAAGTGTAGATGGTTCACATGCACAAAGTACATTTTTATCTACAATAGGTGATTTTATTGGTGGGTCAGGTCAAGACACACATACACAACAAATAGATAGAATATTGGGAACAAAAACATCAGTAGACAATAGTGATAAAGTAATAAATGAATTTAGTAGAAAACATAGTATTCCAAGAGTACAAACATTTCCAATAAATAGAGAAGGTGTTAAAGCAACATCAATAGCAATAAATTCACCAATAACAAAACAACAATTTAAATCAATACAAGATTTAGAAAAAGGTGGTAGGGATATTGGTTTTGTAATAAATGAAAATACAACAGGAAGAGGTTCAAGAGATTTGATGAAAAATTTAAGGGAGCAAAAACTGATTTGAGCCTTGCACCAAAAATAAAAACAGACCATAAAGTAAAAATAAATCCAGAACATGGTCAAATAATAGCAGACGGTTATGATGCCCTAAAACATAAACCAAATGACCCAGATGTAAAAGCATCATATGATAGTTTAATAAAAGAAACCCGACAACAGTTTGATGACTTGACTAAAGGTGGATTAAAAATAACTAAACTAAAAGAAGGTGAAAAAGGTTACATTACAGCAGATGAAATGCATAACGATATAGCAAATGGACATTTATCTTATTTTCCTACAGAACATGGATTTGGTGCAAACAGTGGAAACTTTCAAGACCATCCAATGTTACAAGGTACTGGAATAGTTGGTGCAGATGGTAATGACATTCCAGCAAATGATTTATTCAGAATAGTACATGATGTTAATGGACACAACCTAGGTAACAAATCTGATTTCTCACCAGAAGGAGAACATAAAGCATATCTAACACATAAACAACAATACTCACCACTTGCAGGTAAAGCATTATTTACAGAAACTGCAGGACAGGCAAACTGGGGAGTATTCAATAGAAAATCTGGTGAATCTAACAGACAGAAAATAATTAGAGGTGAAGAAGCAGACTTGGACTTTGCAGAACAAAAAGCTGGATTATTTCCAGATGATATAATTAATGGAAGGCATCACCAATGATTAATCCACGCAGACAAAGTAGAAGAGGTACTCCAGAGAGTAGAAAATCTATAAAAGATATTCATTTATCCATTGAAAAAGAAAATAGACGTAAGAGGCTTGGTAAGTTAAAAACTAAATTAGGTAAACAGAGATTAGCAGTCAGATTCAAATCATCTTTTGGCCCAGACCTAGATGCTATTGATGCATTTAAGAAAGGTCAAGATTATGAAGGTTTTGTAGGTAAAGGAAAAAATAAAAGATTAAAATTTCAAGTAACAAATAATGGAAATACACTAAAATTACTTGGACATACAATAGCTAAAAGAACACCAAAAGGAATACAGGTATCTAATGCAGGTTTTGACACTGGATTAACTTATTCATCATTAAAAGAATTAGGTATTAATGCAAAGAGGTTACCAAATGGCCAGGTACAATTACACAACACAACTGTTAATGGTACATCAGGTCAGAAAGTAACAGTACCATTAAATGAAGTGTCTGACACACCAATTAGAGCAACCAAACCACAAACACAAAGAAAAGATACCAGAAGAACAGTAACTGAACAAAGTACATTTAGACAAAGAGCAGTTGAACAAGGATTAAAAGAACAAAGTATAAAGAGTAAAAAAGGTGAATTACCATTATCAACATCTTCAATTCAACCAAAAGACCAAAAACAAATTAATGAAATAACTGGTGTAAAAAGTAAGATACCAAAACCATCCAGGGCCACAGATGCACACCATATATTTTCAGTTGAATCTAATCCCAAATTAAGAAATAATCCATCAAACGCTATTATGCTTACACGTAAGGAACATAGAGAAGTTGAGAATTTAAACAGAGGATTATTACGTAAGAGTAAACTAAAGTTAGCAACCCTTAAATCAAGGCTACACGTAACAGATGGTATGATACAATTAGCAAAGAATCAATCAGCAGATAGTATAATGAACGCTTTTACAAAATACAGAAAGGTACATCCAGAATCTCTAGGAAGTGGAGTTTATGACCCAATAGAAGATAGAATACTAGATGCCAGAATACCACTTGATGCAATCAGACTACAAAGATTATTTGAAGGTGGTACTAATAAAATAGGTTTTAACAGTATAACAGATACCAGACAAGGCCCAGCAACTGATGAAGATTTAATTCGTTCACAGTTAAAGGGTATTGAACAGGCAGGTGGTATACCAGCATTAGGTTTTGATGAAGGTAGTCTAGAGGCATTAGATGTTATGGTAGATTCAACAGATGATGAAATTCTTACAATCCTAAGAGATTCACAACGTTCAACAGGTATTCTAGATGCAGATTTAACCTTTAGAATAGTAGATTCACCTAAATTCAGACGTAATTAATATTACTCTAGTATTATTTGGAGTATTACTTGTTTATATACTATAACAACACTAGTATATATAATGACTAGAAATACAGACGTTTTATCTGTTTCAAAATCTAGAAGTCTTTTAGCCTCATTTACCAAAATCGCAAACGATTTAGTAGATGTAGCACAAGCACCAGAGCAATCTGATGCAGGTAGTGCAGGCCCACAAGAAGTCGTAGATGCATTAGAAGTCGTAATTGACGACATTGCACAGATTTCAGAGGCAATCCCAGCAGAGCCAACAGGAGCATCCCCAGAGGAAGCACCTGTAGAAGAAGCTCCAGTTGAGGAAACCCCAGTGGATGCTCCAGTAGCAGAAGAGTCAGAAGAAGAACCAAAGTTAGCTAAAAAAGTTAGAGAACTAACTGCTCAACTTGATAATATCAATAGAGAAAAAGTAGCAACTCAATTCGCAGAATTGTTTGATGAACCAAAAGTTCAACAAGCAAAATATGACGAAGTTCTAAATTCTAAAGATTCACTTGCAACATGGACAGCAAAAATTGATTCTATTGAACAGTATAAACAACACGAAGGAGCATCATCTCAAATGAACGCCAAAGCAAAGAACATGACCTCTTGGATTAACAAGAGTAAATTTGCAAAGCAATCAGACGAGATGATGAGTTTATAGGTGATATAAATGGCATACGGTACAACTGGTGCTGGAACAATCACTAAAGAACAAACACTCTTATCAATACGAAGAATTGGAGTCGCAGCATCTACAACCATTACCAAAGGTAATGTATGTATAAGAGATGCTGGTGGTGACTTAATCGTACAAACTACAACTCCAGCAGATGGCCCACACTTTGTCGCATTAGAAACTGTAGATAACTCTTCAGGTGCTGATAACGACTTACAATGCCCAGTCGCAGTACAAGGACATTATGTCACTGTTATTGCAGACGGAGCTATTACACCTGGTTCATATGTTCAAGGAGCAACTAGTACAGTAGGACAAGTAATTGTTTGGGCTGGTACGAACACTGACGAAATTGTCGGTACTTATTACGGTAAAGAAGGTGGAACTATCGCTACAAGTGGTACTACACCATATGCCGAAACATTTACTGATGGTGCAGACTTCATTCCAACAGATGCAGCAGATGGGGATGTAATTGAAATCCTCATAGGAGCTTACTAGATATGGCTACTAAAGTATTCAACCAAAAGAAAGCAGACTATAATGGTATGCAACTTTGGTTAAACCCAGTAGACAAAACTGTTTATGCTACCGAATCTGCTCCAACATACTCATTTGGTGAATCAAATGGATATGCAATCTATGATTTCAACAAACACTTTGAAAATCAGAAACTAGCAAAAGACACATTAGGTAACGGAAGTTACTCACATGATGCCTTTGTTGACCCTGAGTTCAAAGCAACTGCTGAAGAATATGTCTCTGACATTAAAGCAGGTGGAAGACAGAGAAGTGCAGCCCTTAGAAGCTCCACAAACTCTGCAGTTGATATTGTAAATGTTTGGGAAACCGTATTAGGTAAAGATGATAGAACCTTTGCAGGTAAAAACCTAGCCAAAGAAATTGCAGTACCAAATCTGTTAATCAGTATTGATACAGCAACCAAATTTGGTGGTATGACACAATTAGATGAGGGCCAACTAGGTCAACTCAAAGAATTGACATACGCAAGAAGCACATTTGAAGCAAACAAGTATGGTTTGAAATTCGTTATTCACGAAGAAGCTAGACTAAAGAATGTTCACAATGTCTTACAGGATTCTATTCAAGTCGCAAGTAACAAAGTAGAACAACGTCAATCATTTGATGTTATTTCTGTTTGTGATTCTGACTTGACTGCTAAAGCATCACAAGGTGTTTGGGATAGCTTCATATCTGGTTCTGACCGTTCAACCAACGACCCAAAAATTGATTTAGGAATTATAAAATTACTAATTGAAGGTTCTGGTGTTGGTGGTAGTTTGGACAGAGTAGGTATGCACGAACTCGACTTTGCAAAATACATGGGTAACACATTCGTAAGAGGTGTTGCTTCCACAGGCCCAAGTGAACATTCATTTGAACCTGGTACTAGAGAACTACCTGGATTCCCAGGAGTAGGATTAGTATTGGATAATGCCATCAAACAAGGTGACATTTATTGTACAGACGTTTCAAAGCAACCAACAATCGCATTGTTCCAAGGCCCACAAAGAATTGGTTCTGCCCATGACGAGGAAACAGGAGATGATAAATACTTTATCATTGATTACCACCTCGCAACTGAGATTCAAAGTGAATCTGGTAGACAATTGACTGGTGCAAATACCCCGACTGATTGGACTTAGTTCAGTTAAATCACATTTTTTTCTTTTTTTTGAATAGTAAGGTTTAATACCCTCACGCACTATATTATTATTATGAGTTTAGAAACAAAATCTAAAGCACTAGTTGCTTTATACAAAAAAGAGGAAAGACTACAAAAACAACTCAATGAATTAAGAGATACCATTAGAGAATCCAAAAATTCACTAAATGAATCTTTTGAGAAAATTGGTTTGAATTGTGATTTTTCTTAGTATCCCCCAAACGAAAAGAAACTACTGGTAAATGGAATAATATTACCAGTGTCAATGTTTGGGGTACAGATGGTGTAAGAATGATACCAGTACCAAAACTGGTGTTAAATGAAGCATTGATAACTTCACATCATAGACCAACATCACTCTAGGGCCAGTAAAACCTAAAACAATAATTGGTGTTGATTTGGGTGAAAAATCAGATGACTATGGTATGGTAGTAGGATATACTGCAGAGTCTGTAACAGAAGGTGATATGGTAAAAGTTCAAGTAACACCACAATTAACTCCAGAAACACTACAAAATATGCAAGCAAAAGCAGTAATACATGATGAAGAATATAAACTGCAAATACAAGACTTCAAAATGACAGTGGAAAATTCACATATTCCATTGGCAGAAAATGGTACTCTACCACATTATATAAGTGGGCCAGCAAATAGAACTGTGACTTTAACAGGTTACATTCTCTAATTCTTTTTATACCAGTATTACCTTAGTAATACTAATGGCAAAGAAAAAACTAACCGAAAAAGATTGGTGGGCCGTAAACATAGTAAGAGCCCAACAAGATGGTAAGGACTGTATTTTTGCAAGTGTCAGACGAAAATATGGTGATGATGATATTGAGACTAAAGGCTCTGGTGAGTTTATTGGTTTAGATAGAAAACAATCATTCCCTAAAATAACTGACCCAGACCCAGATTCAGAAACATTTGGACAAAGAATTGACAAACCTGGTGCAAATCCTATTGGTACAAAAATGATTTTCACAGATGAATTTACTCCAGCAAATATTAAGAAATATAAGGCTATGGCTGGTACAAATCATTTTGGACAAACCGAGTTAATTTGGAAATTCAAACAGGTTCAAATGTCAGTAGACCTGGAAAAAGAATTTTGGGAAATGCCTCAAGATGAGGCATATAGTAAATACGTTCTAAAGGAGCAACAGATAAAAATTGCAGAGAATAAGCCTAACCGTAGACAAAGAAACGCTTAAACTCTTGGATGATTGGATTAACAGTCCATTCGAGATAGAGTTTAAAGGTAATAGGTCTGCTTATCTAACCAATTTAATCAAACAATATGTTCCAAAACTAGAGGAATAACCTCTTTTTTTATTTCTTTTATAAGCAGAAAAGGTAGTATTAATATACAACATATGTGTAAGGTAGATATGAGATTCCAAGAAATACCAGAATTTGAAAAAAGTCTTAAAATAGATGTAGACGGATTTAAACAATGTCCATCTTGTGACTTTGAAAGCAAACTAGCACATGAAGTATCTGACCATTTTGAAGTGGAGCATGAGGATTAATGGAACAAGAATTAAAAGAATGGTTTACCAGAAGAAAAACATTCACATTAATAGATGATAAAATATCATGTGAAAAAAGAATCAAAATCATGTCAAAAATACAAGCACCACAATTACAAGTAGATTTGATGTGGGAACAATTAGAAGTAATTGATGAAATATTAATGTCAAGATTAAAGTAACCATTTTTCTTTATATATGATAATACCCTTAATAAAGCATGGCTACAGAAGCTTTACTAACAACTACTTTCGAGATTGAAAGAGGTACTGCAGATGCTACAGATGTTGTATTTGGTACTCTTACAGGCCCATTACAATTCGCTGGGTGTGAAATGACCGAAAATAGCCCAAACAGTACAAAATATCTAGTATCAGCATCATATATTGCAGGTATTGACCAAGCTCTAGAATATTCTATCTTTAGAAAAACATTCGCTAGAGGTGCAGCAGTAGAAGTAGATACAGCAACTGCAACTATTGCAGGTTTGCAAAAACAGACCTTTGTTAAGGTGGTATCATCTGACTACAGCACTATCACATACGATATTATTGTACTACACTTAAATGCCTAGGCATTTATTTTTTCTTTTTTATATTAGTTTAGCCTTTATATAGATATGACAGTAGCCACTGCTAGTACAATAAAGACACAATTAGAGGCAGGTTCTTATCCTTCTAATACTCTATCCTCTGATAATATATTTGATTATGCTCAATATGAGGCAAGAAGAAAATATCCATCATGTGAGATAGAAACAGTACAACCAGAAAGTACAACTGAAACAAAGAAATCCACAGAAACCACAGTAATGTATGAAATCAGATATTTTGTTAGAAATTTAGGAGTTAGAACTGATGAAATAGCAAACCAAAAATTAGTAGAAGATGTTATTATTGCACAAATGGAAAGTATGGTACTCCAAGACCATAAAGTTGTTTTTGAATCAAAGACATGGAAAAGAAGTCAAATTAATAAAGCACCTGGACATCCAGCATATACAGTATCAGTTCTTAAAATATCTGTAAGACAAATTACAGCAACTACAGCTACTGCAGATGGTACATTAATATTTATCCTAGCAAATAGTAATGTAGCAAATCCACCAGCTTCAAATTACACATACACTAATGTTTTTGATGTTGATTTAAAGGCTGGATATAGGGATATTGAGGAAGGTTATGTAGGTAGTAATATTCCAAAACATTTTGCAGGTAATTTAACAGGAAACTTCATATGCTCAATAATGGTTAATGCTGCTGACCTGGGAAGTACAGGTGAAAAACTAGATGAAATGACCAAATTATTATCAACTGGTGAAAAACCAACATATCAGTTTACATACACAAACAAAACTGCTGATGAGAGTACAATAACAAATACTTTTGACTGTGAAGTAGAATCAGTACAAATGCAATATTCTACCAGGGATGGTGTTGTATTCCAATTAATAGCCAAACTTATATCTGATGTTTCCGTAGTAATAACATAGAGAGGATAGAATCAAGTTATAATGGTCACAGACTCAGAGTCGCAAGATGTTACACTGTAACAACGGAATATATGTGTCATAATATACCGTAATTGAGACTAATGAGGCAACCAGAAAACTTGACAGGGTTCTTTGATTCTTGGATTCGTACCCTCATTGATTCCTCTCTAATTATTTAAATATCTTAATTGTGCTTTATATAGTATGACTGATATTGGTACAGATGGACAAGAAGTTAATGCAAAACTATTTCAGGTTTATGTAGGTGCGAATGATGCATTAAGTCCATATACAGCAGGTACAGAGGAATGGAAATTATTACAAAATGCTAGAGTGTTAATTAGTCACCCAATTTTTAAAGAACCAACTACATCAGGTGGAGTTGTTACATTTACAGGAGCACCAGACCATAATATTTCAGGTTCACTTATATTTTCTAGGGATTCATGGGCAGCATCAACTTTTGGTTTAGAGGCTTTAGGTACTATTACAAATGGTGAAGTACCATTAAAAAATTGGACGGTAAAATTTACTGATGTAAATGGAATATCAACTAGTACAACATTAACTTTTCCTAATTGTAAATTATCAGTAGCAGATATTTCAAAATCAGTTGAAGGTGGAGTAAAAGTTGATGTTACTATAGTTTGTCCAGATGAACCAGAAAGTGCGTGAGTGATTTGAATGAGTTTAGATTTAACAAAACAAAGGTTAGAATCTTCAGTTAGAAGGACTGAAACTTTTATCGACCAAAATATTAGTACCTGGGCCACAGAAGAAATTCTACTACCAGCACAAACTAATCTTACTAATTCTATTTCATCAAAAGCAGGGTTTGCACTATCCATTGAAAAAAGTGGATGGATGAAAGTTGACCTAGTGTGGGATTTACGTGGTGAAAATAATGAACCATTACATTTCTATTTAGAATATGGTACAGACCCACATAAAATTAGACCTAAAGGAAAAAATCATGGTGGAGCTGACGTTTTACATTGGAAAGGCCCAAGTGGTGGTTTTGTTATTGGTGGTGATTCATTTGCTATGGAAGTAAATCATCCTGGAAGTAAAAAACATAAAGGTATTGTACAAGCTATCAAAGATGAAAGAGTTCCTAATCTAATGAAACGAATTACTTCAGAAACTGCAAACTTTTTAGAGGTACAAAAAGTTGAGTAGTAGTGATAATTCTCTAAAAATACCAATAGAGATTAAGACAGAAGACCTTGATGAAATTAGAGAACTCATTAATGAAATATCTAAAGCAGAAAGTGATTTACGTTCACTTAAAGCAACTCCACAAAAAGGTAAAGGTACTGGTGATACTAGTAGTAGGTCTGCATTTACCAGACCAGATAATATAGATGAAAGAGGTGGAATATTTGGTAGAACTAATGGCCCAGCAACACCAACAACTGCAAAAGATAAAAAATCTTCAACTCCATTCCAAAGAGAAAGTGAGTTTGCCAAATTACAAAATCAAGTAAAAGAACAAGGTGGACAAGTAGATAAATTACAAGAATCATTTGGTGATGCATCACAGGCTATTGGTTTAGCATCAACTTTTTCTGGTGGTGGTATTGAAGCATTAACTAATGTTGGTAAACTTGCAACTAAAGCATTTCTTCCATTGGCATTAATTACGACAATAGTAGGATTTGTAAAATCAACTCTAGATACTATGTTAGCACCTGGTGGAAGATTGGATAGAAGATTTAGAAGAGATTATAAAAAAGAATCTATAGATGTAATATCTTTAAGAGATAAACAAGAAATATCATTTGGTAGAAGAATTGTAAGAGTGACAACAATATCAAGCCAGAGAGGTAGCACATCACAGGTTAGAAGTAATCTAGATTATGTTAAAAATGGTGTTGAAGTATTTGATATTAATGGTGTATTGAATAAGGGTATAGGAGCTGGTACAATATGACTTCTTATCTTTGGAGAAATACTGCAGGTGATGAAGATGTAACAACTAAAATTGGTACAAGAACTGCAGCAGGTTCTGATGTAATATCATTTACTGCAAGTAATACATCTAGTGGTAAACATATACATCAAAGTGAATTTGATATAGTGGTGGCCATAGGTGATAATGAAAAACCACAAGGTGATATTAATGAATTACAGGATGTTGGTGTAGATAGTGCAACGTGGACTATAACAGGAAGTATAGAAGACCCAGTAAATAATTCAGTACAACAACTTATTAAGATATGGATGTTTGATGGTAAAACAGATACTATATACACCAAAGGAAGATTTGGATTAGAAATGGATGATTTCTCATCATATAATTGTAACCCTACTGGAACAGGTGCATCAACAGAACAACCTAGAGGTTACATTCTATCTGATTGGAAATGGATTAAAGATGGTCAAACAAATGGAAAGGCATCATTTATTGCAACACTTAGATTTAATGGTGATGTTGGAGTTACAGCTAATAATTATTCATGGACAGTGAACCATTAGATGCCTAATAATTGGACAATAGAATTAACTCATTATGATATAGAAACAAATGTTGAAACTGTTATTACAGAAAATTTTAATTCATTACCAAAAGCAACAGATACTGGTAGTGGTGAAATTAATTCTGCTGTTCTAGTATTATCAGCACCAAATGGTAAATTTATTACAACCACACCAATAATAGATGAATTTGATAGAATAAGAATTAGTATTGTAAGTACAGAAGGTGTTGACACAGAATATAATAAAGTATTTGATGTTATAAAAGTAATACCAAGTTGGACTAAATCAGAAGGCGTTAGAGTGACATTAATTCTTCAAGGAATGGAACATTGGTTACAAAAAATCAATCATATTAAACCATTTTTCTATGAAGGTGCACATGAAGTTGTGACAGATATTGTAAATTCATATAATAATAGTAAAGGTTCAACACAACCAATTTTATTAAACACAACTAATGGTTTACCTACTTCAAATTTTTCAAAAAATAATTATGATTTTGCAGTTAACCATGATTCATGTTTCAATAGAATAAATGAAACATCTGATAAACAAGGCTCATCTGTATCTGATGGTGGTTCTTTAGATTTTTTTGATACTCGTTTTACTAATTCCAATTCTGATTTTACAACACTAGACCTTAATGTATTTAGTAGTGGTTCACCAACTGACGGTTCAGAAAAAACAATTAATGATACGACATCAGTTAATGTAGGAGAATCTGAAAGTGGTATAGATAGTATAACTGGAACTGTAGTACATTCTTGGGGAGCAATAGACCAAGGTTCATTACCCACTGATTGGTCACAATTTGTATCAGGTGCAAGAAGATTTCCATTATATCCATTATGGGTTAATAGTGTAGATTATGCTGTAGGTTCTATAGTTCAAGAAGGTTCTACATTATACAAAGCAATAGCAGTATCTGGCCCAACTACATCACCACAACAACCACCAAATGCTACATATTGGGTAGTTAGAACTAAAAACACAGATTATGGTAGTACAATATATTCACCATGGACTAAAAATTTAAGTGATGGATGGGCTGACTGTGGAATTGACCCATCAAATATAAATTCAAGTGGTGAGATAGGCCCAGGATTTTATGATGGTAATGTTATTGTTAATGATACTCAAGATAATTGGTTTAGAACTAAGGTAGATGTTAGAGTTCCAACTACATCACCACAACCTTCTGATATTACAGGTAGTGCAACATTAAAAAAATATTTGTATGAAACAACTCATTTCTATCGTGGGTTTAGAGTTCTACTTCAAAGTAATACAAACCCATCTGGAACGTGGGCAGGTAATGATGATAATGGTAAATCCTTTAAACAAGCAATAATAGAATGTACAACAGCAGGTACTGCTTCAACTGCAAAATGGAGAGTTGTATATGAGGCAACCACTGATAATTTAGTTGTAACTGTAAGAGATGAAGGAATAACATACAAATATGATACTGGTACTAGTACATGGTCTGCAGGAAGTATGAATATTGATGGTGACCATCTACATCCATATAATTCAATATCAAATGTTTCTGGAATACCAAATCAAGGTGATGGAACGTTTACAAATAATACGAATTCTGCAATTAAAACAACATGGGATTGGAGTACACTTTCTATATCAAGAAGTGCAACAGATGCACATAGATTAGGTGCTTGGATGGGATTCCAATTTCCTTTTCCTTCAGCCAAAATAAATGGAAGTGTTAATGTTGGATTTTATTATGGTGGTGCTGTATCTGATAGAGATTCAGTATGTGAACCATCTACACTTGATGCACAAAACATGCATTTAACACATGATGGTTTTAGAGGATTTAATGCTCAAGATGATTCGTCAGAGGATTATGGACAAATTTCAAGTTTAGATTTTTGGATGAATTTACATTATCAGGCTAAAGTACCATTTATTGAACCAACTTGGGATGGAACACAAACCGTACAACATGCTAATTTTGTAATAACATGTTTATTAATAGATACAGAAGATAATGTAGTATCGCAAGATTTCACAGTAAGATTCAATAATCAATGGGATGAATACAAATTACCAATTAGTGGTTTTAATATATACAGAGGAAGAAAACCAAATGATTCATTAATTACAACTATTATACCACCAAAGGAATTACAAATATCAAATATATTTAGATGGAGAAATATAAAAGATATTATATTCCAAACCAAGGGTAGTTATGACACTGATGGAAGATATAGAACTGATGAAATCAATAATCTATATTTACAGAATGTTAATGAGGATGGTATACCAAACCTAGCTAAAACAGATAGAAGAATTGATTTAACTATAGATGGTGTACATTTCACAAAACCATTATTAGTTAACACAGGTCAAGATACAACAAGATGTATTGAGAATGAGTTTATAGAAAGGCCTGAAATAATGGATTATTATCAACTTAAAAATGATGCAAATGCAGAACTAGAGAAAAGACAATATAGACATGTAGAGTTTGATATAACTACTAGTGGAAAAATTGATATTAATTTTGGTGATTTTTTCTTATATCAAAATGAAAACTTAATACCAGATGAGTTTGAAACTACTAGTGGGAGTAATAAAATTAAATTGGTAGC
>Ga0209992_10002412_pt1 | contig 17146 bp, 16 predicted proteins | sample 2SBtaG_2_FD_182564 | JGI IMG/M metagenome (GOLD analysis project Ga0209992, IMG submission 182564) | Deep subsurface microbial communities from Kolumbo volcano to uncover new lineages of life (NeLLi) - 2SBTROV12_ACTIVE470 metaG (SPAdes)... | ecosystem: Environmental > Aquatic > Marine >... | reverse complement strand
ACTGCCCAGTCAACAAATCAGGCGCAGAATGTGTCACTATCAACGAAGAGTCAAAGAAAGCCCAGATTGATGAGGATATTTGTAATGGTTGTGGAATTTGTGTCAAAGTATGTCCATTTGATGCAATTACAATTGTAAATCTTGCAAGTGAATTAGCTACAGACAAAATTCATCAATATGGAATGAATTCCTTTAGACTTTACAAATTGCCCACACCAAAGAAAGGGGAAGTTGTAGGATTATTGGGAAGAAACGGAATGGGTAAAAGTACAGTAGTAAATATTCTATCCGGAAACTTAAAACCAAATTTAGGTAGATATGAAAATCCTCCTGAATGGGATGAAATTTTAAAACACTACAGTGGAACTGAGCTTAAACAACATTTTGAAAAAATTAAACAAAACCAAATTCGTGCGTCAATTAAACCACAACAAGTACATCATATTGCTCAAGCATTTGAAGGAACAGGGAAAGAACTTCTTGACAAATATGATGAACGTGGAGTATCAAGAGAATTAATCAAAGAATTGGGATTAGAAAACTCAATGGAACAGAGTTTAAAGGAATTAAGTGGTGGTGAATTACAAAGAATTGCAGTAGCTGCAGCTGCATCAAAAGATACAGAGTTTTATTTTTTCGATGAACCATCATCATATAATGATGTTTTTCAAAGAACAGGAGTTGCACGAGTTATACAAAATTTAGCAAAGATAGGAAAAAGTGTAATGGTGGTAGAACATGATTTAACATTATTAGATTTTCTAAGTGATTACATCGAAGTATTATATGGTGAACCCACAGCATATGGAATTGTTTCAAATATTTTATCCACTAAAGTTGGAATCAATGTTTTTCTAGATGGATATTTACCAACTGAAAATGTAAGATTTAGAGATAAGAAATTTTCAATGGACGTCTCATCGTCTACTACAGATATTTTCCAAGAAGGAAGTGAAATTGTTTCATATCCTAAATTAGTAAAAAAATATCCTTCATTTTCAGTAGAAATTGAGCCTGGAATGGTAAGAAAAGGGGAAGTTGTAGGCATAATGGGTGCTAACGCACTAGGAAAAACTACGATGATGAAAATGATAGCTGGCGTTGAAAAACCAGATTCTGGCAGCGTAGATAAAAAAATAAAGATTGCCTACAAACCACAATATCTTCAAAATGATCTTGATGTAGAAGTAATATCAGTTTTGGATAAAGCAAATGGTGATCCAGTGGAAGGAAGTATGGAAGAAGAGCAAATTCTCGACCCATTAAAAATTAAAAAACTCTACAACAAATCTATCAAAAATCTTTCTGGAGGAGAACTACAAAAAGTGGCAGTTGCATCATGTCTATTACAAAAAGTTGATTTGTATGCATTAGATGAACCTTCAGCATTTTTAGATGTGGAAGATAGAATTGCAGTTGCAAAATTTTTACAAAAATTTGTTCGCTCTTTTGGAAAATCAGCAATTATAATTGATCACGATTTACAATTAATGGATTTAGTTTCAGACACCATGGTAATATTTGAAGGAGAGTCTGGTGCTGCAGGTAAAGCAACATCGCCATTACCAAAAGCTGATGCAATGAATAGATTTCTAAAATCACTAGACATGTCATTTAGAAGAGATGAAAAAAGTCTTAGACCACGTGTAAACAAATTAGAAAGTAGATTAGATAAAGATCAAAAAACAACTGGAAATTTCTATTACAAGCATTGACTCGAATGTTAAAAAAAGCACTAGAAAATGTGCTTACAGAAAAAGAAAGTGATGAATTAATTTCTGCATTTGATCAGGTAGGAGAAATCATTATAGTAAGAATTCCTGATTCATTGCTCTCAAAAAAGAAAATCATTGGAAACGCATTGTTAGATGAAGTAAAAATTGTCAGAAGCGTATTCTATCAGGCATCAGCAGTAGAAGGTAATTTTCGTACAAGAGATCTAGAGATTCTAGCAGGAGAAGACAATACAGAAACAGAATACAAAGAATTTGGGTGTAGATTTAGAGTAGATGTCAAAAATGCATTCTTTTCACCTAGACTATCTACAGAAAGGGAAAGAATTGCAAATTTAGTTCAGGAAGGAGAAGTGATGACAAACATGTTTGCAGGAGTTGGAATGTTTTCCATAATGGCTGCCAAGAAAAAGAAATGTACAGTATATAGTTTGGATATTAATCCTGTTGCTTCAAAATTGTGTGAAACAAATATTGATTTAAACAAACTTTCAGGCGATGTAATTTCAATAAATGGAGATGCTACTGAAATAATCAACAAGCAATTGGAAGATAAATCAGATAGAACACTAATGTTGTTACCTGAAAGATCTGATGAATTTTTAGATTCTGCAATTAAAACAACCAAAAATGGCGGCATAATCCATTATTATTCACATATTCATGCAGATAAAAAAACTGATGCAGGGAAACTTTCAGAAGAACACTACCTCAAAGTTTCACCTGTAAAATCAGAAATTTTAGATTCAAAAATTGTAAGAGCAGTAGGTCCGAGATACTATCAAACAGTTGTAGATGTAAAAATTTCTAAATAAATTAATCTTCAGAAGTTATTGATGCAGGTGAAGGTTTTGTGGTTGCCATCACATATCCAATCCATGCAATAACTCCTAAAATTCCTCCTGCAATCATCAAGACAGATAATTGTAATACAATAGGACTCCATTCAGATAACATTAGCAAATATGCATAAAGGAAAAAACCACCAATACAGAGTACAAAAATGGTGATACCCATTCCTTTTCGTTTATCCATGGCGAAGAATTTTTTCTGAGTTATTTATTGGTTTGAACTATTGTAATTCAATTGCCATAAGATATGCATCTTCGCCATCTCGATAATAGGCGTTTAGTTGTTGTCTTATTACAAATCCTTGTTTTTCATATAATCTAACAGCCTCAGTATTACTACATCTTACTTCCAAATAGAATTCATCGCACTTTCTTAATTTTACGCCATTAACTGATTCTTCAACAAGTGCATTTCCAATACCTTTCTTTCTATGTTCGTCAACTACTGCAATAGAAACAACATGACCTTTTTTGACAAATCCTAATTTCTTAAAATTTGAAAAACCAAATTCAGTTTTACACATAATGTATCCGACATGTTTTCCTCCAATTTCTGCAATAATGAAGGCTTCAGGAAGTTCAGCAAGTAAACTTTCATAAAAATAATCAGAATAGTGTTCAGGTAGAGTTTTCAAATTAATTTCCATGACAGAAATGAGATCGCTTGGTTCTGCTCTTCTAATATTACAATCTCCCAATTGTCTCAAAATAACTTGCATGATGATGTATAGTATCATCAATATTTAATTTTAAACCAAAAGACCATTTAATGGAAAAACTTAGTCTTAAACAGATGGACGACCCCTCACAGGATGACATTATTTCATTGGTTAATTCTATATTTCAGGTTGGTGACTTTACTAAAACTGAATTTTCTTTAGAATTTAGAATTGAAGATAATGATTTTAAATCAAAATTTGAGGATTTAGCCAGAAAATTAGAAGATTTGAGATATGTTTGTAAATTAGAAAAGATGGAAGATGGTGGACTATACGTCATAATTCAAAAATTCTCTCCTAAAAAACAAAGAAAATGGATGAGTACTGCATGGACTCCAAGAATATTGTTTGCAATAGTTATTTCATTTGTAATGATTGATGGATACTATAGAACATCAGGTACAAATTCAATTGTAGAGATTGGCGATCCCCTTGAAATGGCAGCAGTCTATACATTATCATTATTAGGAATTTTAGGAGTTCACGAACTAGGTCACATTGTTGCAGCAAAAGCACATGGACTAAAAACAACATGGCCATATTTTATTCCAGGATTACCAGTAATTGGAATTCCAACATTTGGTGCATTTATTCAGTCAAAAGGATTAACCATTAATCGAGAAATTTTATTTGATGTTGCTATTGCAGGTCCAATTGCAGGACTAATTATTGCAGTTATAGTTTCAATTTATGGTGCATACACTGCACCAGTTTTAGACCCAGAGATTGCTGCAGGATTATTTGAAGAATCCAGATTGATAGAATGGGAAATGGGAGAACCATTGTTAATGACTGCAAGTTTAGCTTTGTTTGGTAAAGGTGGGGATGGTCATGAAATAATCATGACTCCGATTATGTTTGCTGCTTGGATAGGATTTTTAATTACATTTTTGAATTTATTACCTGCATGGCAATTAGATGGAGGTCACATGGCAAGAACATTACTAGGGGTAAAGCTTCACAAATATGCAACATATGGAAGTATGGTAATTCTTGTTTTGTTAAATTATTGGTTAATGGCAATTTTGATTCTCTTTATGAGTTCAAGAAATCCTAGCGCATCACCATTAGATGATGTTTCACCACTTTCAAGAAATAGAAAACTTGCATATATTGGAATTATAGTTTTAGCAGTTTTGTGTGCACCGTTACCATCAAATCTTTTACCAAGTCTATTACCTTAGCAATAATCTTGCACCATCTGTAACTACTGCAACTTTTTGTCGTACCCCTTGTGTTTTTAAAATATAATCCATAGAATATTTTATTCCCTGCATAGATATCATGTTAAGTTTCTTAGCATAAAATTCAGGTAATATTGATACTAACCCTATTTGAAAATTCTTTTGGATTTCTGAAAGGAATAATAAATCTTCCATACCGTTAATGTATGTAGTAGGATTTCGTAATTGTTCTAGAGTTAATCTATCTTCAATGTATTGTTGAAGTGCATCAGAACCTAATCCACCTTTACATTCCGCAACCAAAATAGCTAAACCATCTTTTTTGATAGCATTAGAACAATTCCAAAGTGATGAAAAAGAGTTACCAAGATTATCATTGCTTGAATCTTTTCCAGTACTTAGCACCATTGTTTTGTGTTGACCAACATCCTTAATGGAATTAGATTCAAGGATTTTTGTTGATGAGATAGTTTCAGAAGGATGTCCAATTGAGAAATCTATAATCCCTTCTGAATTTGCAACAATTTCGATTCCTTGAATCTCAAAATTGTCTGAAAATTTCTTGGCTTCAGTTAAACTTTCAGTGTATTGTCCAGGAGTTGGAATATTTCCTTGTCTTTTTGCATATGCTGAAAGCATGGATTCCTGACCAAATTTTTTGATTAGACGCGTGGAAATAGTCTCATATCCAAATAATCCATTAAATTCCATCTCTCCCATAAATACAAGATTTGAATTAGAAATGCCCACATCATCAAATTCATTAATTGAACTACCTTCAGGTAAACCAGATTTTACTAAATTTAGAATTTTTTTATCAGTTAATATTTTTGGGAATGGTTTTGATTTTTGTTCACATAGGGTAAATAATGAAGAGATAATTTTTAGAATAGATTTAGAATTATGTAAGACCACTAATTCCATCGGTTTTGACAAATCAAGTGAGTTTAGTTTTTCGTTGATCGCTGAATCATCTAAAATTTTACCCTCTGAATCAATTTTTTGTTCCAGATTTTCAGCCTTTATATCCAAAACCACGTCAGTGATTCCATAATTTAACCAGATTTCAGGCATAATTAATCCTCAATACAAAACAAAATAAATCCAGTGTAGTTAACTTTTGTATGGAATTTGTAAAAGAGTTTGCAACCTTTTTGCATCAAAAAGGCATCATAAAATTTGGGGACTTTACACTAGCCAGTGGAAAAAAGAGTTCGTATTATGTAGATTTAAGATTAGTTCCAAGCTATCCTCTTGAATTTAGAAAGATGGTAAAATATCTTGAAAATGAGATTAGTCAAGATATAGGATTAGATAATTTCGAATCAATTGTTTCAGTTCCAACTGGAGGATTAGTAATTGCATCAGCATTGGCAATTGAAACCGTAAAACCTCTAATCTATGTTAGAAGTAAACCAAAAGATTATGGAACATCAAAATCAGTTGAAGGAAAAATTCATGATGGAATGAAAGTAGTCATGATAGATGATGTTGCAACTACAGGAGGATCAGTTGTTAATGCAATCAAATCTCTAAAGGAAGTTAACATTCCAGTAAAAGATGCATATGTCATTGTTAATAGAATGGAGGGGGCTGACGAAGCATTATTAGAATTAGGTGTAAAAATGCATTCAATTCTAAATATTTTGCAAATCACTGAAGCCTTATTTGAACAAAATCTAGTTGATGAAACAATTCTTGAAAAAGTGAAAAACCAAATCAACAAATGAGTTTTGGCAGCTCAGACAAATGCCTTCCAATCATCAATTCAGATATAACTCTGATTCTTCATTGCGGCCAGATAATTTTTGATTTGCTCATTTTAAAACTAATGGAAAATAATGGGCCCGAAGGGCTTCGATCCCTTGGCTCACCGGTTATGAGCCGGTTACTCTACCAAGCTGAGTTACGGGCCCTAAGCAAAGGAATTTTTTCTCAGGTATAAAATGTTATGAGATTAACAGTATTCTTCATAACAACTATCAAGCAACAAATTTTGTGCTGAAATTGATTTGTCTGCAATTTCAATCAATTTGTCAGAATCAATAGAAGATTTCTCTAGAATATTTCTCCATGATGCTGCATGTCTAATATCAGCTTCAGTATGAAGTTTGAAGTATTCTGTAGCTTCATTACTTGTCATTCCATAAAATTCTGCCAATCCATCAAGTTTGGTTTGACTAATTTTAGGAATTTCTTTTTCAAATGCATACATTGCACAAGCACCACCGTCAAATGTGTCCATTAATTGATTCAAGTCAGATACTGCTTTTTGTGTTTTAGCGGTTCCTGAATATGAAATTAATTCATCCTCAGAAATTCCAAGTTCACCTGCAAAAGCAATCCATGGTTTAATATGATCAGATTCTTCTTGCTGGTTTTCAACTAGTTCACCAACTACAGTATCGGATGCCTTTTCAATTATAGGAGTCATAAATGTAGGAACTGCTTTTACAAGTTGAAAATATTCTTTTGAATAACCTGCAAGGGATTCCTGTGTTAATTTTCCATCAGACCACATTTGGTAAAATGGGTGTTTTAGTAAACTTCTTTCTTCAATCATTTCATCAATTTTTTGTATTATGTTCATGGTTCATCTCCAATATTGCCAATAAAAAAATCTTTGTGGGTTACAAAAGATTTTATGATGATAATGCAGAATTTTTATGGGTTCCAGTGGTGTAGACCGGTCAAGCATTTTGCCCTTTCAAGGCAAAGATCCCGGGTTCAAATCCCGGCTGGAGCACCAAGATTTATTTACTTATGGTAAAGTTTTTTGATCAGGCTCATCTTGGACAGGAAAAATATCGAGATTAATCCTCTGCTTGAAACCTATGGCAAATACATTGAACGTATTGATCAAGCTTTAGAAAATGAATTAAGTATCTATTCAGAATCAGAATTTATTGAGCCTCTAAAATATTCCCTAGAGGGAGGAAAACGAATTAGGCCAATAATTTTGAATTTGGCAGCAGAGAGTGTAGGTAAAATTGATGAAAATGTGCTTTCAGCTTCATGTGCTGTTGAATTCCTTCACATGGAATCAATAATTCATGATGATATTATCGATAATGAAACAATGAGAAGACAAAAGGAACCATTCCACATCAAATATGGATACAATACAAGTGTACTAACAGGAGATTTTGTTTTAGGATTAATTCTTGCAATATCATCTAGACTAGACAATGCTAGAATTACAAAAGATTTGGCTACTACGGCCATGCTAATGAGTGAAGGAGAAATGATTGAAGGTAGATTGGAAACAGGTGAAGATGTAACATTTGATGATTATCTAAAAGTAATTGAATACAAAACAGCAGTAGCATTTCAAGTTGCAGCAAGAATAGGTGCAATTATTGCAAATGGTTCTGAAGAACAAATTGAAGCTTTAACTGAATATGGAAAAAATCTTGGAATAGCATATCAAATTAGAGATGATTTGCTTGATTGGAAAAATGAAGACAAATTGTTTAATTTGTTAATCAAGAAAAGTTCTGATCCAAGAGATGTTTTTAACAAAATGGAAGAAATGTTGAAAGAATATTCAGAAAAAGCAAGAACTGGATTAAGAAAAATTCCAGACAGTGATGCAAAAATAAACTTAGATAATTTAATTAAATTTACTTCGTTTAAGGCATAAGACCTAAACTAATTACTGGAGTTGCAAACTCTACAAATTTGAGTAATGGTTCTGGGTATACACCAAATCCTACTAAGAATATGGTTGAGAAGATCATTACAGCGATAACAGATTTTGGTTCTACAACTCTCTTTTCTGTTTCTCCTTCAAAGTACATCTTTCTTGTAATCCAACCATAGTAAGCAAGGGATAATGCACTGTTAAGAACACCGGCAATTGCAAGCCATGGTGCCCACCATAAAGCAGAACTAGCATCTAAAGCACTTCCAAATAACATCAATTTACTCCAAAATCCTGAAAGTGGAGGAACTCCTGCGAGTGCAAATAGAGCAATAATCATACCTAAAGCAGTTATTGGCATTCTTCTTCCAAGTCCCTTTAGCTTGTCAATGTGAGTAACTCCAAGTGTTGTAACAATACCTGCGATTGCGATAAAGGCAGCACCTTTCATCACTGCGTGATTCATAATTTGATACAAAGAACCTTGTAATCCAAGAGAACTGTGTGGAGCTACTGCAAGTCCAATCAAAATGTATCCTGCATGGGCTATACTAGAATATGCTAACATTCTTGAAATACTCTTTTGCATAATTGCTGCAACATTTCCTATTGTCATAGTCATTACTGCAATAATTCCTAAAGCTAAAGTCCAATCAAGATTAAGAACAACCATACCAAGAACTACTATTCTAATTGTTGCAGCAAAACCTGCTTTCTTTGTTGCAGCAGCTAAAAGTGCTGTGATAGGAGATGGAGCACCCTCATAGGTGTCTGGTAACCATTGATGGAATGGAACCAATCCCATTTTAAATCCAAATCCTGCAATAAACATACCAACTGAAAGTAATGCAAGTGGCAACATGGAAGGATCAAGTGTCGAATATCCTTGAATTACTTCTCCAATGTTTGTAGAACCAGTTAAACCATAAGAAATTGAAATTCCGTAAACTATGATTGCAGATGATAATGCACCAAAGAGGAAATATTTCAGAGCGGCTTCATTTGAGCTTGGATTCTTTTTCATGTAACCGACTAAAATGTAAGTCGGAATACTCATGAGTTCCCATGCAACAAATAACATTATCAAATCTGTTGAATATGCAACTAGAACCATACCAATTGTTGCAAGTAAAATTAGAGAATAGTAAACCGCAGGAGAATTGTGTTTTCGCATATAGTTGAAAGAGCCAACAGTTGTGAAAACAGCAACAATCAACATTGCAATTGCAAAAAATCCTCCAAATGCATCATCTACAATTACATCTTCAGAAAATAGAGCAGATGGAACAACATTATCATTTATGAATTGATATCCGACATATCCCATGGATACAATTAATGCTGCAAATGCAATGACGGCATAAAATGAGTTTGAGCCTTGTTCTTTTCTTGCAATGCTAATAATTGGAAGAAGAATACCAACAGTACCTAAAATTGCAATTATTATCAATGGAGTGGAAGTAATTTCGATCATTTCATAATTCTCCTATATCAACAATATCAGAACTACGAATAGTAGTCCTGCTCCAAATACGAATAGATATGATTGTGAAACACCGGTTTGAGTTCCTTGAATAACTTTGGCACTCCATCCAACTGCTTTTTGAACTCCAGCATTCATACCGTAATCGATAGCTGTCTTTTCAAAGTATCGGAATACTCCTCTTGCTAACCACAATGGTGCTACAACAAAGCACCAGTAGATTATTGCATTTAGATACCATCTGTTTAAGATAACTTTGTGAATTGAGTAAAAGACAATGTTTGAATTTACAAATTTGACTGGATCAACCCATCTTCCAATATAGAAGATGTAACCTAGTCCAATACCAGTAGCAAATGCAATTAATGATGAACCAAGTGCAACTGGATTAAGTCCTTGTAAGAATTCTGGTAATATTGATGCTTCAGCTGCGGCATGTTCAGAATGAATACCGAATGAGTGTTCAAGATAATCATTAAACACATGATGTAGTCCTTCTTCTGCGGATAATCCAATAAGTCCAATACCAATTGTAAGAACTGCAAGAATTCCATATGGAACCCACATGGATAATGATGCTTCATGAATATGATGTCCTTCTTCTTCCATCTTTTCGATATGTTTACTCTTCTTTCCAAAGAATACCATTCCAATCATCCTAGTTGTATAGAATGCAGTGATAACTGCAGTAAGTACAGCGATGATGTATAGTGGCATTGCCCATTCATTTCCAGATTCATAGACTGCAGCAAAGATTGCATCCTTACTCCAGAAACCTGTTGTGATAAATGGAGCACCCATCAAGCCAAGACCTGCAGCCCACATGAATGCATAAGTTTTCTTCATCTGTTTTCTCAAACCTCCCATATCTGTCATGAATCGGGAGCCAACAATATGCAGTAGAGAACCTGCGGCCATGAATAATGATGCTTTGAACATAGCGTGAGAAATTAAATGGAAGAATCCTGCAGTGTAACCATCAACATATTGATGAGATAGTCCTGCAACACCTAAGGCCATCATCATGTAACCAATTTGAGAACCAGTAGAATATGCAAGAACTTTCTTAATTTCAGGATTAACCATACCTTGTGTTGCAAGTAATAATGCAGTAATCGCACCAACCCATGCAATAATTTCAAAGAATTGGTCTGCCATTATTCCAGCAGCACCTAATGCAAATACAAGTGGACCAATTCTTGCAACCAAGAATACACCAGCTTTGACCATTGTTGCTGCGTGAATCAAAGCAGATACTGCAGTAGGACCAGTCATTGCTTCTAAGAGCCATTCGTTAAGTGGGAATTGAGCTGACTTTCCTATAGCCCCTCCAAACAGTAAAACAAATGCAGGAACTAACAGTCCCTCAGCTTGCATTGCAACTGCCCAATTAGTAGAATCCATTAATTCCTTAAATCCAAACGTACCGGCATACAAGAATATCAAAAGCATACCTGCAATCATCATAACATCACCGACTTTGGTCATGATGAATGCCTTCATACCTGCGTGTGTTGGTGCATAGTAGTCTAACATTCCAAGAACAGTTCTACCTTCAACACCAACATGATCTTTCTTTTTATCACGATACCAAAAGCTAATCAAAGCATAAGACGCAAGACCTACACCTTCCCATCCAAAGAATACTTGTAACAAGTTATCAGATAATACAATTAGTTGCATTGAACCAATAAAGAACATCATCCAGAACCAGAATCTTGTGATGTCTTTGTCACCTTTCATGTAACCAGTACTGTAAATCATAATCAAGAATGAAATCCAGCCAACTACATTTGCCATTATAATTGAAAGAGGATCTGCTAAGACACCGCCTTTAAGACCAAGTGCTTCTATCCACATTATTTGATGATGCATTTCGTGTGCTTCTAGAGCCACAGGGATCATTGTTGCTGCAGATAACGCACTCATTAAAGCAAAAGCAACTGCAACATATCCAGTTGCATGTTTTGATAATTTTCCAACGCCAGGAATAATCATGGCCGCAGCAAATGGTAAAATCCAAACTAACCATGCACTAAGAGTTCCAACTTCAAATGGTAAACCAAAAGCTTCTGTAGCCATTATCTAAACCCCCAACACTCCACTCATGTACGGAATGATTGTCTTCAAGAAAATATCCGGATAAATACCAACTACAATTGAGAATCCAGCTAATACCATCATTGGTGCTGTCATGTACCAACTTCCTTCCTTCACTTTTTCAAGATGTTCAGGAGTTTTTCCAAAGAATACACGTTTTAGCATCCAAAGCATGTAAGACATTGTAAGTGCAGTTGCAACAAGACCTAAACCAAATGTTACAGCCCTTAGAGTTGAACCTTCTTCAATAGCAGTCTCTAAAGCACCAAAGAATAGAGGCCATTCTCCCATGAAACCACCTGTTGGTGGAACTCCCATGATTGTTAATGCACCAATTACTGCACATACTGCAGTTATTGGCATCTTTCCTGCTAATCCACCTAATTTTGAAATGCTTCGAGTTCCTACTTTAACAATAATAATTCCTGCCATCATGAAGAGAATACCTTTTCCAATTGCGTGTGTTACATACATCATCTCTGCACCGGCAAGACCAAGTACAGATATCGAACCAATACCAAATAGGATGTAACCCATCTGACTGATACTAGAATAAGCAAGCAAACGTTTTAGATCATCTTGCATCAATGCCATTGCGCCACCATAAATCATTGTAACAAGACCCCAGATGTGTAACCATATTGCGAGTTCTGAGAATGTTAAGGGTAAGAATTCTACAATTAATCTGAAAACACCATAAGCTCCAATTCCGATCATTGCTGGAGATAATAGTGCACTGATTGGTGTTGGTGCTGAACCGTGGACATATGGAAGCCAAACATGGAACATAAAGACTGCCAGTTTAACTCCAAGTCCTATTGCAATTGCAACTGCAGAATACATTGCAATGTCTGCAGGAATTTCAGATTCTCTAATATCTGCAAAGTCAAAACTACCAAGTGTCAGACCAATCATCAAAAAGCCCAATAGTAAAACTACTGCACCTGCATGGGTCCAAAATAAGAACATTAAACCAATCTTTCTTCTAGGACCATCACCCCAAAGTGCTACCAAAAAGAAACCTGGAATTAACATTACTTCAAAGAAAATGTAAAATTCAATTAGATTAGTTGAAAGAACTGTTCCAAGCATACCCATTGCAAAGACAAGAAATAGTGCAAAGTAAAGTCCAGATTTTGCATTTACATAATTTGTAAGAGATGATGATTCAATTACAGAAGATTGGCCACCACTTGATGTGTTGATTTTTTGTTCTTCTTCAAATTGCTCATGGAATTTGTGAATCATGTATGGTTTTGAGTAAATTGCCAAGATTGTAGACAAGACATAAATCATTATTGCAAATGGTGATGCCAATCCATCTAACAAGAAACCAAATTCACCAAACTGTTCAGTCCATGGATAATGTTCCTCTACAGTTCCAGATAGTGCTGCATTGATTACAAGTATAGTGGTGTACAATAGAATTGCAAATGTAAACCACATTGCAGGAGTTGGTCCTACTTTTCTTCCAATTATGTAAGCTACTGGAGATAAAAGTAAGGGCAAGAAAACTGCCTGTAATAATGCATATTCCATTATCCCTTCAAGCTCCTAAAGTCTGCAATATCGACATTTTGATACATACGGTATGCTACAATGATTAAGGATAGTCCTACTGCAACTTCTGCTGCTGCAATTGCAATTGAGAATAATGCCATAGTTTGACCACCTGTATGAGGTAAGAATCTACCAAAGGCAACAATGTTCAAGTTTGCTGCATTGATAATAATTTCAACTGCAAATAGCATTCTGATGAAATTGCGTTTAACTGCAAGACCATAGATTCCTATGCCCAGTAAGGCAACAGATACTAAAGTAAAATCAATTAGCTCGTTGGTCATTCTCCACATCCTCACGTTTGGCTAAAACTAGTGCTCCAGTAACAGATCCTGCCAATAATAATCCCATCAGAATTAATGCTGGCCAATAATAGGTTACAAAGTCAACACCTATGTCTTTAAAGTCAGTAGCAGGTTCATCAGTAGTTATTGTTTTGATTCCTGAATCCAAGAATACTGCCCCTAGTGCCATCATAACTACAAGCATTAAACCGATACCTGCAAATTTTCTTCTCTTGTCTTCGATTTTTTTGAAGATCAATTCTCTCTTTACTAACATTACGGTAAACAAAATCAATACAGCAATAGAACCAACATAAACTGCTATTTGGAATAATGCAACAAATGGTGCATCAAGCAAGAAAAAGAATCCTGCAATTCCACCCAAAGTTCCCATTAAAGCAATAGAACCATAAATCAATGATCTCATTTCAAGTGCTGCAATTGCAGAACCAATTGTAATTACTGCTAAGGCAAGAAATGCAGCATCAGCCATGAGTTGCACCTCTATCAGATATTTGGATTTCACTATCCTGTGCAACGTATGGTTTTACCTGTAGTTGTGCAGGAGTGTAAATCAAACCTTCTTTTGAAAAGGAAGATAATTCATAATCATTTGTCATGTAAAGTGCATAGAATGGACATGCATCAACACAAAGACCACAGAATACACATTTTCCATAATCAATTTGAGGCATGATTGATTTTTTATTTTGTTTTTGTTCTTCTGGAACTTTTACCATTGCAATTGCTTCTGCAACACCTTCACATGCAATAGAACATAATTGACAACCAGTACAATGATCATGGAATAACATATGACGTCCTTTTAATCCTGCAATTCCAACACCAGTAGATGGATCAAATTGATATCCGTCACCTACAAACTTTAGTTTCTCTTCAGGATAACGAAGTGTGAATCGTTTAGTAGCAATATGTTTAATTCCTGAATTTAATGCGCGAATAATACCAGTTGCAGTTCCCATTATTGTAATCCTCCTGGTCCTAGCACTCCAGCATAAAGCAAGCCCAGTGCAATAAAGATGTTAACGAAAGCTAGTCCAATTAATTTGGTCCATCCAAGATTCAATAACATATCAACTCTAATTCTTGGGAATACACCTCTTGGCAATAATATGAAAAATATTACAGCGACAGTTTTCAATACAAACCAAAGTGTGCCATTAAGCATCTCTTGATCAAATAATGGTAAGCCAGGGAATGGTCCTGCAACTATAGGACCCATGTGAATTCCTTCTGTAAGAAGTTCTGCTGGGAATGGAGGTACAACCATTGGGCCATTCCAACCACCAAGGAAAATTACAACAAACAATCCTGCAAACGCATAGAGTTTGAGATAAGTTCCCAATTGAACAAGTCCATACATCATTCCAGATAATTCAGTCAACCATCCTGCTACGATTTCACTTTCTGCCTCTGGCAAATCAAATGGAATTCTTTCTAATTCTGCAAGCATAGTAATGAAAAATACAATTGCACCAATTGGCAAAAATACAATCCATGGGAAACTTGATTGGCTTGCGGCAATTTCAGATAAGTTAAGAGAGCCAGTTAGCATTACTGCACCCAACAAAGACAAAATTAATGGAATTTCAAATGAGACCATTTGGAATAATGCTCTGATGCCACCAATGAATGGAAATTTACTGTTTGCAGACCAAGCTGAAAGAATTGTAATAATTGGGAAGAAACCAATTACGGCAAAGACACCAAGTAATCCCATTTCTACATCTGCAACAACCCAACCAGGAGCTACAGGAATAAATGCGACAAATGCTGCTGCAGTTGCAACAAACAATACGGGAGCTGCCCAGAAAATAGGTTTGTCAGCTTTTGCAGGAATAATAATTTCTTTTGAGATTAATTTTAGACCATCACCCATTAATTGTAAAATACCTTCAAACTTTCCACAGTAGAAAGGACCAACTCGAAGTTGTAATTTTGCAAGCATCTTTCTTTCAACAAAGATTGTAGCTGCGGCTAGTAATGCTGCAAATCCAAATCCTGGAAATGCCATAACTCTAAAAATATCAGTTGACATGAATGCTTTAACAACAGGAAGGATTCTAGACGGATCCGCTAACCAAGTTAATGCAAGGAACGGCGTAAGTAATTCTCCATCAATTACTGGCATCTCCATTGCAAAGAGAATCATGAACACTGCAGGAATACCAATTAAAACAAGAATGAGGATTATCCAAAATATATTATCAAGTAATGATTTGATAAATTCACTTAGTTTGAATTGTGGTGCAATAACTGACATTTATCGGTCTGCCTCCACTGGCCAATAATTTAGACTCCAGTAAACTGATGGCATGTTACCCAGTTTCTCTCCTTTTAGGAGATTTGGTAAAGCAATCAAATTTCTAAAGGAAGGAACACTCAACTTTACTCTATAAGGCTCAACTTTACCATCAGAAACGATATAGCAACCTAATGAACCTCTTCCTGATTCTACTCGCTTGTATACAGATTCTAGTCCTTTAGTTTTTGGATTTGGTTTTAGTTTAACTCGTACAGAACCTGACTTTGGCATTTTTTGCAATGCTTGTCTAATGATGTTACAACTTTCTATCATGTCAAGCCATGGAATTCTAGATCTAGCATAAGAATCCCCTTCCTTCATTACATTGGTATGAACATCCAATTCATCATAGACATCATATGGTTCCTTAACTCTAAGATCATAATCAACACCACTTGCACGAAGTACAGAACCTGTAGTTCCATATCTTATTGCATCTTGTCTTGATAGAACACCAGTATCCCTAGTTCTTGAGATTAGAATTGGGTTATCATAAAATACTGCTGCATATTCTTTGATACGTTTTTCAAAATAGTTTACTTGACGCAAACATACATCTTCAAAATTTGGTGGTAAATCATTTCTAACTCCACCTGGAACAAAGTGTGCATGTGTTACTCTCGCACCAGTCATTTTTTCCATCAAGTCAATTAAGAGTTCACGATCACCTGCAGGCCACATGAACATTGTAGAATGACCCAAAAAGATTCCGTAAATTGCAAGCCAGTACATGATGTAGATACATCGGTTTAGTTCAGATGCAATTACTCTAACATACTTTGCACGTTCTGGAACTTCAATTCCAAGTAGTTCTTCAGCTCCCAAAACATAAGGGTATAGAACATTACATGAATCGTGAATTACCGGTCTTTCTAAATGTGGAATATTTGTGATGTAATTTCTATATTCAGCCATTTTTTCTTCTCCACGATGAACATATCCTGGATCAGGATCACAAGCAACAATATAGTCACCATCAATTTGTACAATAATTCTCATGTGGCCAGAGCCAGGATGTTGTGGTCCAACATTGAGAGTCATTATTCTCTCGTCAACTTTTTGGAGTGCTAGTCCAGGTGGTAAAGTAAAAGTCATCTCTATCTTCCCTTTATTGCAAAGTCCTTTCGAAGTGGTGGTAAGTCTGCCCAATCTTCTGGCAAAAGTAATCGTCTATTATCAGGATGGCCTTCAAAGTAAACTCCAAACATTTCAAAGACTTCTCTTTCATGGAATTCAACACTGTAAAATACATCTCTAAGAGTT
>Ga0209992_10002411_pt1 | contig 17158 bp, 8 predicted proteins | sample 2SBtaG_2_FD_182564 | JGI IMG/M metagenome (GOLD analysis project Ga0209992, IMG submission 182564) | Deep subsurface microbial communities from Kolumbo volcano to uncover new lineages of life (NeLLi) - 2SBTROV12_ACTIVE470 metaG (SPAdes)... | ecosystem: Environmental > Aquatic > Marine > Volcanic... | reverse complement strand
TTTTGAGTTGGACTTTTTTATTGAGTTTGCTTGCGCTATCCCTCACTACCCGCTGGAAGCGACTAAATACCAGACTGATAGGCATCATTCGTACAGACATGACCGAATCCTGCAAATCCCGGGTATTCCGTTCAAGTTGAGCCAAGCCGTCCATCAACCGCTCATTCTGCGCAGGATCCATAGTGGATATGGTTTCAGCCAACATTGCTTGGGTTATCACCAACTCACCGACCAGGTTGATCATTTTGTCTACTTTACCAACGCCAACCCGAATTGAAGCTTCAACCACACCCCCAGACACCATCTTGTCTGTGGAGCGGCGCTGCGGAATATTCTCCTCAGTTAAAGAGGGATTCGATGGCATTGGAGTCGCGATCTGATCTAAAGCACCATCAAAAAATCCAAAACCTTGTGCGTTCTCGACATTTGCCTTGATGTCCTCAGGCTCAACAAAGAATCCATACCCTTGTTGATCTCCTTTGCTTTCTTTGCTGGATATAGGATCAACAAAAAACCCGTAGTCCTCTTGCGCAGGTGTCTCTTCGGATTGTCTGTCACCTGAAACAGCACTGGACTGCAAAGTTGGCTCAAAAAAGCCGAAATCACCGCCCCTATCCTCACCACGCTTAGAGGCAGCCTCTAGGGTTTGCTCCTCAATGACAGAGATCGTTAACTGCTTAGGCTTTAAGAAAAACGAGAATACTTCGTTCAGGTCAGATTCAGAAGAAGAGGTGATTAAGGTAAGCGTCACCTTATCAGACTTGATTTTTTGACTCTGAATGCTCCCTAAATTTTCAAGGTCATTCAAAAGATTTTGCAAGTGTGCTTTCTTGGGAAACGCCGAACGTGTCTTGGCGAACTTAATAAGAAACTTGTTTTGCCCGGAAGCCGGTAGCGTCTCATCAGGAGTAGCAACTTCCTCATCGACGCTGCTGGAACTGATACCAGACTCTCCTCTCGCCAGGCCCCTCAGCCGGTCTGAAATCTCCAAAGATAGCGACAAGTCAGCTTCAGTTCCATTTTGATGCGCTTGCAACAGACCATTAATCACATCCCCTGTCGCAAGGAATGCATCAACCATTTCATGTGTGATGGCGATCTCATTTTTGCGTATACGGTCCAGTAATGTTTCAAGAACATGCGTCACTTCTGCTACATCTGTAAACCCAAAAGTCCCGCTTCCGCCTTTGATTGAATGTGCAGCGCGAAATATTGCGTTCAACTGGTCAGAATCAGGGGCATCGATATCGATCCCGAGCAACAGGCTCTCCAAGCTGGCGAGATGCTCAGCAGACTCCTCATAGAACACCTGATAAAACTGGCTCATGTCGATGGACATTGGCTTTTCCCGGAGTTGCGAGATGAATAAATTGTGGCGTTAGAATATAAAAGGCTGACAGTCTTATCAGCCAATCACTTTTTTAACAACTTCTAGCAACTTGTGCGGGTCGAATGGTTTCACCAGCCAACCCGTTGCGCCTGACGCTTTCCCCTGCGACTTCATCGCATCGCTGGATTCAGTAGTCAGCATTAAGATAGGTACTGTAGCAAATTGCGGCATTCCCCGTAATGTCTTAATCAATGTCAAACCGTCCATCACTGGCATGTTCTGGTCGGTAAGAACCATATCAATCGCACTGGCATTTTCCGTTGCTTTAACCAGACCTTCTTGCCCATCAGCAGCCTCAAGAACGCTATAACCCGCAGATTTAAGTGTAAAAGCGACCATCTGCCTGATGGATGTGGAGTCGTCAATAGCTAAAATTGTCTTTGCCATTTTTTTCCTGATTAGTAATAAATTTGGATTGCAGGTAATTTTATTTTCAACGCCAAGTTGCACTAATTACCCTGAAATGCAAGCGGCTTCCTTCAACAAAACTAGAACAACTCTACATCCCCGGTGCCAAAATCTTTCTGTTTAACCGGACTCTCTTTTTGTTTGTCTAGTGATACTACATGCTTGTCCAGCAGTCGATTATATGCGGCAATCTGTTCAAGATACTGTTGTTGGTCAGGGCTATCCGTCCCCCTCCCCATCTCATTCGCCACCTCTTGTAACGCCGTCATGCGCAATTTAGCATGCTCAATCAACTGAGAACTCATATCCTGAAACTGCAAGGTTGATATCACAACCAGAACATTTTGCTCAACGTTTCCACTGATGGAATTTAAATCAACTGCGTTTTTTGTCACCGCATCATTGAATGCCGATAGCTCATCTGTGATTGCCCGAACATGCTGACTGGATTTCAGTATGGCATCACGATTATCTGACGAAAGGGCATCAACCGAACTTTCAGCAACATTCAGTGAATTATTGACCTTTTCCAACACCTCATGAATTTCTTTACTGAAATCATTAGTGTGAGATGCAAGATCTCGAACACCATCTGAAATCTGGATGAAATTGCTGACTAGCTTACCGATTGCATCGCTCAATATAGCTTGTGTATTGCCCAACTCGGTATGTGCCGAGCTTAGCTGATCTGCAATCTCATTGCCGAGTTGAACATGAAAGGCGTTACTTTCCTGAATAAAGAAGTCGCCCTGTTCCTCCTGAATAACAGGATCGCCCTGATTGCCCAGATCAGCATTTGAATCAACATTTTTATACAGATATGCCAGACACATTAACAAACATATAAACAGCAATGTATCTGCAAGAAGAAATGTTGAACTAAAATAGAATAGCAATGCATCACCGCTAAGCAGCAAGCTACTAATTGTCACACCCACCATGGCAAGACGAGAATAGTCTTTCATAATCCGATAACCTCAGAAGTGCCGTTTCTTGCTATTCGACATATATTGAAAGCAGCATAAATCACCAACCCTTTTCATATACAAATCTTACCGAGTTAAGCAGAAAACTACAATGCTGACGTTAACTTCATTCGATGTTGAGCCCATCATTCTGCCTCAGCATTCTCCTGCTCCAGACTAGCTTGTAATAGCGTATGAACATGTTGCAACAGATCCGCATCTGAATAAGGCTTTGTTAAATAGACATCCACTCCGGAATTCATGGCCTGCTCACGATGTTTATCCGTAGAACGAGAGGTGATCATGATAACCGGTAAAGCGTTCGTTGAATCTGTTAAACGTAGGTGTTGAGCCAATTCCAGCCCATTCATGTTGGGCATTTCCATGTCTGTACATATCAGGTGTGGCTCAAAGGACTCAAGCACCCGAATCGCCTCCATGCCATCACCTGCACCTTTCACTTCGTATGCGGCATCCTGGAGCAACTGCATCACCCCCTTACGCACGGAAAGCGAGTCGTCCACAACAAGTACACGGCGTACTTTTTTGCGTGCAGCCGCAGCAAGGTCAGCTACCGCCGCATTGACACTAATGGGTTCGGCTAGCAACTCAGGCACATTTAGCAACGGCACGACAGAACCATCACCCATTAAGGTCACACCCGATATTCCATGCACTTGCGGCAGATATTTCCCCATGCTCTTGACCATCACACTGCGACTGTCGATGAGGCGTTCCACCAATAATGCTATGCTGCCTTTCATCGTATGAATCAATATCTTGGGCAGTGAAGAATAGTGTTCATTGTCTGGCGTACTCGCCGGAAAACCAGTCAGAGGGGTCAGATCTCGCACCGGAAAACTTTCATCACGGATGGTAAATAACCATTCAGCACCCTCCGGTGCGTCGCTTTCACTGGCAGCCTGTGCCTGCGTAATCTGGCCAACGCCGCCCGGAAATGCTTCCTTAATATAGTGGATAGGAATAGCGAATTGCTGTTCGCCAGCCTCTACAAGCAAGGTGTGTTGCGTAACCAGTGATGCTTGAAAACGCAACACGACCTCACACCCATCCCCCGGCTCAGAAGTAAGCTCTACTGTCCCTTTGATATTCGCGATACGCGAGGCAACCACATCCATTCCGACACCACGCCCGGAAATCTCACTGACTTGCTCACGTGTTGAGAATCCCGGCAACAATACCAGCCTAGCTAGTTCCAAGTGCGATAGCTGCTGTTCAGCATCAATTAGGTTTTGTCCTATTGCCTTGGCGCGAATACGCTCATAGTCCAACCCTTTACCATCGTCCTTGATGGTTACTATAATGCCGGACCCTTGCCTTGTGAAGCTTAGATTGATTGCACCCTCAACAGGCTTTCCCGCTGCTTCCCTTTCATCAGGAAGCTCTATGCCATGATCGACAGCATTCCTCAATAAATGCAAGAGAGGATCTGCCAGCTTGTTAAGCACATCACCATCCACTTCGATCTCGCCGCCAGAAATCACCAACTCTGCCTCTTTACCCGTTTGCTGACAGGTCTGCCTAACATTACGCACTAATCTGGCACTCAAAGAATTAACAGGCGCCAATCGAGTCGATACCACCTGATACTGCAATTCCTTGTTGATATTGTTTTGTTGTGACACCTCACCACGCAACTGAGTCACACCAACTTCGAGGTTATCCGTCATCTCTCTTGCATCCGCCGCAGCCTCAACCAGCGCACGTGTAGCGCTATGCAACTCGGTGTATCGATCCATTTCCAGCGGGTCGAAAGACTCATCTGATGCGGCATCTGCTTGCGTCAGAGATAAACCGCGAATCATTACCAGCTTCTCGATATCCGCTACGCGTTGCCGAACCATTGCGTTATGATCCAGCAAACTATTTGTGCGTGTATTCACATGCGTCATTAACAGCTCAAACCGGGAAATCTTTGCCTCCATTTCGCCGACCAGACGAAATATTTCATCAACCGTACCGACCGGAACACGCAATGTTGCCTGTGGCTCCTTTTCTGCAGCGGGAGGTGCTGCCGATTCAGCCCGTTCCGCACTTACCGGTGCAGCAGCAACCTCTACTTCAGCATCGTCGGTCATGCTGGCAATTTCACCGGATTTAACCTTGTTTGCCCAAGCAACGATTTCAGAAAGCACCTCGAATGCGTTATCTGGCGCACTCTCGTCACCTCGGAGGTAACCCACCATTTGCGCCAGACAGTCACTTGCAATTACCAATGACTTTCCAAGTGCGCGTGGTGGCTTTACCGGATTTTTTTCAAAATACTCAAGCACGTCTTCGGTATGGTGCCCCAAAGTTGCAATACCTTTAATCCCGACAATATTGGCAGATCCTTTGAATGAATGCGCAATCCGCTTTGCATTACGCATATCGTCAACATCTGCCTGTCCGGAAGCTATTTTTAAAGTCAGCGCAGAGAATTGCTCGACATTATTCGGTGCTTCATCAATAAAGGCGTCATAAACACCACGATCTGCATCGTCAGGTACGGCTAAAGATATGTCCTCCACCGTCACGCTGACAGGTGCTTCCGCTTCCGAAAGCTGCTCCATCAGCTCTTCGGGCACAACTGGGGGTGTGGTTAGTGTTTCAATCAGACCAATGCTGGCGGCTTCCTCAAAAGGTTGAGCAAAGCATGGTGCAGACAAGAACTCGGCAAGTGCCATCGACGCATCGAAGTTGCCCGGCTCTTGCAAGTATTGATCGACCAAAGCGGGCCATAGACTCAATTCCTGACAGGCTTGCGTACGCGCATCAACTTCCATGAATACGATATTCGGCAATATGGTATTGAGTGAGTTACACCACGCATTCAGGCCCGGCATGCCTATCATTTCAGCCGTTTGACCGATGCGCTCTAGCTGCGCGTCGTAATTCTCAAGTGCTTCCATCAACTGTGGATCTTCGCCAGTTGAAGTTGCCATCACCGCAACCCACTGCTCAAGGTCCGGGGCAGTATGCGCAAGCTCGCTGCGCATTTCAGTGAAAAAAGGCTTGAGCGCTTCAATAGACATAATGATTGGGCTTCACGCTCTCATTTAAATGAGTTAGTTCAACTGCTCATATTGTCCAGTGCCATCACCCATATTTTCTGCATCAGGCAATGCATCCGGCTCATCCACTTGAGGAAGTTTGAACACAGAAATAGCATCAACCAATTTCCGGGAAGCCGACACCAAACTTGCTGCACTTTGATTTTGCGCGACCAGTTGCTCGGATGTTTTGTCAGTGAACTGGGCAATTTCATCCGCTGCCGATCTTAGAACAGATGCGATTTTAGTTTGCTCGGTAGAACTGGATGCAATTGTAGCCACCAACCGTACCAGACGCGCTGTGGACTCATGAGTTTCGCGCATCCGTTCGCCTGCGTTATGTGCCAGCTCGGACTCATTCACCACCTGCTCAATGGTTTTATTTACAGTCGCAATGGTGTCGTTAGTCTCAACCTGAATATTCTGCACAAGGTTGGCAATCTGCCCGGTTGCCTGTCGTGAATTTTCTGCAAGGCGCTGAACTTCTTCCGCCACCACCGCAAAACCACGACCCGCTTCACCTGCCATTGCCGCTTGCATCGCAGCATTTAACGAAAGTACATGGGTTCGCTCAGAAATCGTATTGATCAAATTAACGATTTGCGTAATCTCCTGTGAGCGTTCGCCGAGACGTTTAATACGTTTTTCCATTTCCGAGATGGTTTCACGTATCGCATTCATACCGCTCAATGTCGCCTGGACGGTCTCCATCGCACTTTCAGTTGAAGTCGTCGCCTCTGCAGCCGCCCTATTCGAATCACGTGCGAATATAGCCACTTCGCCAATAGAGGCCATCGCCGTCTCAAGGTTTGATATGAGTCTGACAACAATGACGTCTTCTTCTTTGGCCATATCATTAACCACATCCGACTGATTTTTCATGCTTTCCGAAGCCGCTTCTACCACACCTGCCACCTTGGTGACGTGATGGAGCACTGTCGCGGTCACGTCAGTGAGCTGGTTAATCGCATCTCCCAACGTCCCAATGATGTCATCGGTTACCGGTGCGCGGATTGTCAGATCTTTTTGAGACAATGCTCCCATCGCCGTAAACAACCCGATCACTGAGTTATTCAGACGTTCTTTTTCTGCAGCGTTGGCTGACAATGTTGCCATATGCGCATTAATCAACTTATCGAATGAACGAGATATCGCACCCGTCTCATCCCGATTATTCTCCAGCTTCACTCTGGATCGATATTGATCAGACTCCGTCCTTCCAATTGCTAGGCCAAGCCTCTCAAGCGGGCCATTGATTCCGCGATAGGTAAGGAAGGCAAATATCAGAAACAAGACACAGGTTGCAGCCACGGCTGCAAAAATAATCATCAATACATCTTTAGAAATTTGATTCGCCTTCTGTCTTACCAGCTCCGCCTCTTGGTTTATCTGGTTGCTTAACAATTGATGGTCACTGCTGATTTTCTGGTAGCTATCAACAAACTGCATCAGCATCGAGTTTGCGCCTATCTCATCAACCAATGCCATAGCGGCAATGTCCTGAGCATAGCCTGCAAATCGCTTATATTCGGTATTGATGTTTGAAGCAGACTTTCGAGTTCCCTCAGAAATAGTTGAGGAACGTAAAATTTTGGTGATACCCCCACCCAGTGAATTGATACGAGCACTCAGGTTTGCAACCGCCTCACTATAAGCTTCGGTCTCGCCATTTTTTGCTTCGTAAACCACTTGCAGCACATCAGCACGAATCTCATCTATCCTGCTTTTTACTTGCGTATTCGTATTGAATATCTCGAAGTGATCCTGGCCCGCATTGACGACCGAGTCAAACTGAAGCTTTCCGTAATATCCTGCACCACCCACTACCACTAACAGCAATAGCGACAGCACACTTAGTGCTATCAATTTGGCGCGTATCGTTGCAAACATGACATTCTCCTGAAATACCGATTTAAAATTTGTTCGTTTTGTCACAACGCACAAAGTATGTGTTACCCAAGCAAACCTACTGATGAAGCGCTAATTTATCCTCAACAATATCAACCACCGGCATCCATATTAAAGACCGAGGAAAATAACGATTCCATATCAACATCAATCCAAACCTCTTCGCCCTCCCGGTATGCCGCTTGTGCATGAAGCACGATGGGGTGTGTAACATCTTCAAGAGGAACAGTACTATCCCGGGCAAACATCTTACGATCGAGCAGACTATCAACTATCAACCCGACAGCATCATCTCCCCGGCCATATACCATCAACCACTCTCTGCCCTTGGTTTCATCCTCGTCCTCGAACAGTGCCCGCAAATCCAAAACCGGAATCACACGACCATGCCGATTTGCCAGCCCCCTCACTCCGGTAGGCGATCCCGGCAACCGAAACAACCGTGGCATTTCAGCCACCTCACTGGCAGCATCCATATCAACAAGCAATCTCATATCGCCGACGTTAAATCCCCGGCGATGAATATATCGGGCATAATCGGCCTCAGCCTCAAGTCGTGCCGCTATATCAGCATCAACTTGCGCCTTAAGTGCATCAATATCGACATCAGGATTAGGGCTCACATTTTGCATAGGTTTGATAGATCAGTCATTCGCGAATACTCGAATAGCTTGTTAATTATTTGCCCTGCTTTCGCCGTATATCAACTGTCATACTTGAACACTATTGCGGTAAAAACTTGGAGATGGTTTCCAGCAGTTTTTCTTCATCGACAGGCTTCGTGAGATAAGCATCACAACCAGACATACTGCCCCGAATCTTGTCGAAAGGTGAGTCCTTACTCGTCAGCATCACCACTGCAGTTTTCTGTGCCGTTCTATTAGACTTAATTAACTTACATACCTTATAACCATCTATACCGGGCATAACGACATCCAGAAAGATACATGCGTAATTTTTCTGGCCCGTAAAACCAATAGCCTGCTCACCACTTTCCGCGTAGTCGACATTGAAATTGAACGGCGTCAACTTGGCCTTCATAAACTCGCGAACTGTCTGGTTGTCATCAACAACAAGCACCCAGTCGGCGAGCGGTCTGGCTGTAGGCGGCTGACTGGGTTGAGCCGATGCGACACGGACAGGCTGCTGAGCTACCGGGGCCGCAGGGCTGGTTGGTGTTGCAGGCGTCACACTTGGCGAGGAGAGCGTAGCCGCTGGCTGAGCCGCAGCAGGTGCAGGTGCAGGAGAAGGCGCAGCGGCAGGTGCGCCGGATGTTGGCATGACAGACTCATCGAAAGCCCGGAATAATTTCATCCAACGAATCGGACGCGGCATGATAGGCCATGTTGTACCTTGATTGGATGCACCGATGAGTATGGCGGGAGTTTGCCCCCCCGGATTGATCCCACTTAGCCTTTTCATCGCCGTTTCATCATCTGCATCAACCAGATAGATATCCGGCTGCGTATCGGTTGCAAGATGCTTCGTATATTTCGGTGAACGACGTGATGACAATTCAAAAACGCTGGACAACGCCATCAATTCGCTTTCTCCGAAGCCTATGAGTCCAACTGAATATGTTTCTTTTGTCATGGCAATCCATTAAGTACGTCAGTAATGAAACAGCTACGAGTCGGATATAAACATTTCATAAAAAAATGCGCATATCCGGATTATTTATGTTCTGCTACAAAGTCTGCAATGTTCTGCAATAAGTCATCTTCCTGATATGGTTTACCCAGATAGGTATTCACGCCCAACTGCATCGCGTATTCGCGATGTTTATCTGCAGTACGCGAAGTAATCATAATAATAGGCAAATCTTGTGTTTTAGGGTCGCGTCGCAACTCTCTGGCTAATGCAAAGCCATCCATACGTGGCATTTCAATATCCAGCAACATCACTTCCGGTGAACAATCAACCAGCTTCTCAAGTGCATCAACACCATCTGTCGCGGTCACTACTTGATAGCCGGCCCGCGTCAACATCCGTGTGGTTATTTTTCTGACTGTCAGCGAGTCATCCACAACCATAATCAACGGTATCGTATTTTCCGATTTGGGAATAATGTCTTTAATAGTGGGCTGCTGTGTTGGAACACCAATACGCTGCATGTATTGGGTCGGGTTCAAGATCATCACGACCTGACCATTTCCCAATATCGTTGCGCCGACGATACCCGACATCCGCGCTAACTGTGGCCCGATGTTCTTTACCATTGCCTCATGGTTACCCAGCAACTCATCTACAATCAACGCAATACGCTGTGATCCACTTCTTAGCAACATGACCGGAATGCTGGTGAGCGCCTCTTGAACCGCATCTTCATGCCCTAGCAGGTGCGGCAAATAATGTAGCGGATAAAAAGAGCCTTGCCACTCGACTTGCTGCTCACGTTTCAAAGAATCCATGTCAGAGGCTTTCACCTGTCTGACCTGCTCAACCATGGTGGATGGAATGGCAAATGTTTCATCGCCGGAGCGCACCATGAATATTTGCGTCACCGCCAAAGTCAGCGGCAAGTGGATGGTAAATTTTGTGCCTTGTCCGGCGGTAGAGCTCACCTCAATACGGCCACCCAATGCGGTGATCTCACTTCTCACCACATCCATTCCTACGCCGCGCCCGGCTACTTCAGTAACCTCGCTTGCGGTAGAGAGCCCCGGTGTAAAGATGACCTGTGCTAACTGGTCATCTGTAGCAGCCTCACCCTGCTGTAATGAACCATTAGCCATCGCCTTTTCACGCAGCTTGTCATAGTTCAGACCGGCGCCGTCGTCACCAAATTCGAAGACCACCTCATTGTTTTCCTGACGAACACTCAGTCTGATTTCACCAATAGGCAACTTTCCGCTCTGCGATCGTGTCTGCTCATCTTCCAGACCATGCACAATAGCATTCCGTAGCAGGTGCTCAAAAGGCGCGATCATTTTTTCTAGAACGCTGCGGTCCAACTCTACGCCCGTGCCAAGCAATTCAAGGTTGGCACGCTTGTTCAACTCCTTACCGGTTTGCCGCACAATGCGATACAAACGATCCGTAATGCTGTTGAAAGACACCATACGAACGTTCATCAAGCCTTGCTGTAATTCCCGTGTGAGCCGGCCTTGCGCCAACATGGCTGCGACGGTTTCATCCAGATTTTTCAACATTGAATTCTGTATCGTCTGGACGTCATGCACACTTTCGTTCATGAAGCGCGTCAATTCCTGCAAGCGCGAGAATCGGTCAAACTCAAGTGGATCGAAGTCCTCAGCATTATCCTTAGCCAGCGATACACGCGCCTGCATCTGGCTCTCTGCCTGAATCTCGACTTCGCGCAACTGGCTACGCAAACGGAGCACACTAGATGTCAGCTCATGCAGCCCTTCTTTAAACACCCGCATCTCAGCTTCCATGCGTGATCTCATCACGCTGACTTCTCCCGCCTCGTTCACTAGACGATCCAGCACATCCGAACGAACACGCAACATACTACCGGCAGATGCTGCATCTGTAGCGCGCCTATCTGCCCGTCGTTCAACGCCCGCAGGTTGATCAGTTGACCGCCTTGCAGGCACTGGTTTTGGTACCTCTACGGCTGGCTTGCCTGTGCGTAACTCGTCCAGCAATGCATTGATACGATCAAAGCTTCCTTCCAACGCATCCCAGTACTCCGCATCGTCAAGCGGTTCTGGAAGCGCGCTGACCTGATCTTCCATCTCATGCGAGATCTCACCGATCCTCATCGCGCCAACCATGCGTGAACTGCCTTTCATAGTGTGAAGCAAACGCTTCAACAGCTGTGACTGCTCTTCATCTTGAGGACTCTCACGCCACGCACGCAAAGCTTCACTGATATTCGGACTCAGATCTTCCGCCTCTTCGAGGAATACAGGCAGCAGTTGATCATCCACCTCATCGAAGACTTGCGGCTTTGTTTCTTCAGCTTTTTCACTTTCCTCTGCAGGTTTTGCAACGGTAACGACAACAGGCTCGTATGGTTTTTCCGCAGCAGCAGACACTGCCTTATCAAGGCTATCCCTGTCCGCATTCAAACGATCACACAACTCTCTATTTGCTTGGGGCGTTTGCAAATCGCAAACACTTTGCACCATGCCATCCAACACTTCAGTGGACTGTTCCAGCATCGTCCATTGATCCGCATTCAATGGTGCAGATTTTTCAATATGTTTTTCAAGCCACTCTTCCAGCGCAGAGGACAATTCGACCACAGCCTCAATACCCATAGTGCGATTGAGTCCTGAAAGGGTATGTGCTGCCCGCAAGAAGTCGTACTGCACCACTTGCGGCTGTGCCGCACGTAACGCCTCAAGCTGCTGCCTGAGAATATCAATATTCTGCTTTGCTTCAACGCTGGCAATATTGAATAGCGCCGCAGGCATGCTCACCTCGCCAATGCTGACCTCTCCCTTCTCATCCGATACTGCTGACGGTTCGGGCACTGGCTCAGGTGTCGGCTCAGGTGTCGGCTCAGGTGTCGGATCAGGTGTTGCCACGGGTGTTTCAATTGAAGCTGAATCACCTGAAGATTCCTGCTCCAAACCACTTTCAATTTGCTTGGCCACCGCAACCAGTTCATCTGCTTCAATGATTGCAGTTCCTTGAACGCTAAGTGTCTCTACCCAGCCAATAAATGATTCAACGGCCTGTTCAATAAAGCTCAACAACGCTTCTGTCGCCGGCTTCTTATCTTGAAGCCAGACGTTCATTGCACTTTCAACACTCCATGCAACTTCACCCAAGTCAGTCAGCCCGACCATTCTTCCACTCCCTTTAAGGGTATGGAAGCCGCGTCTGATAGAAACGAGAGCTTCATTGTCACTATTATTGGATTTGCACAGCTCAAGATTCTGACTGATTGCAACCAGCACGTCCTGGGCCTCTTCTAGGAATATTTCAAGCAGCTCCAATTCTTCTTCTGACAACTGCGCCAACGCTGCCGGTGCTTCTGCTGGTTCAGCTTCGCCCTCAACAGGAGACGAAATGGTCTGTGACGCTTCCTCGGATGGCAAGTCCAACGCTGCGAGAGGATCAGGTGTATCTTCATGTTCTACAGACTCAAGCACTTGCGCTGCTGGCTCGGTTGGCTCAGCGTCCCGAGAAAGCACATCGAAATCAAAATCAATGGCATCAGAAGCTGGTGCTGCTATTGTAGATTCCGACGCTTGTTCGACGGGCTCTTGAGGAATCTCAAATGCAACATCAGGTTCAAGTGCTTGCGCGACTGGCGGCTGCTCAAACGCCACTTGCTCAACTGGTTCATCAGCTTGAGACAGTGCATCGAATTCAAAATCAATCGCGTCAGTAGCTGGTGCTTCACTGGTAGATTCCGACACCGGTTCAGCAGGTTTCTGAGGAATTTCAAATGCGATCTCAGGCTCAGCATTCAAAGGTGCTTGTTCCGGCTCAACCGGTGCGGCCTTTTGCTCTCCGAGCTCAAGTGAAATGTCTGACAACGCAGCTTCTACTTGCGCCTTAACCTGCTGCGGTGCCACCGGCACGTCAAGCTCTGGCTCGACCGGCGCAGCAGCTTGGCTTGCCACCGGCTCGCTTTCTACCGCCTCGCTTTCAACCGCCTCGCTTTCCACCGCCTCTGTGGCAGCTGGCATACTGACCGGGCTTTCAACAACCGGAGTAGTCTCCACAGTTTGCACTTCAGGTATTGGTGAAGGCGCTTCTTCGGATACCGGTGTGGCGGGTGCGGGCGGCTGGTCCGCTTTAATCATTTCTGCCAGCGCATCTTTCAAGCGCCACACATCCCCTGATTGCCCGTGAGTCAAATGCTGCATGTAGTTTTCCAACGCACTCAATGCGTCTGCAAGCGCATATCTTTCAACCGATTTGGGTGCTTCCGTATTTCTTGAGAAATGGCGCACCTTCTCTTGCACGGTCGCTAGCAGTTGCTCTGCATCGGTCAGTGATGAAATCCGCAGTCCGCCTTGAATCTGATCAAGCAAACGCAGTATCTCAACCAGCCCGTCACGTTTGAGCGAGTCACCAAAGAATGTATTCAGCCCTTGTTCGACATGTTGCAGGTTGACCAACATCTCATTGGCAAGCGGGCCCATCACATCACCGCGCTGCTCCATTTCGTAATGGAGGTCGACCAATTCATTCAGTTGCCCGGCATCCTCTGGCTGCTGCTCAACAGCGGCAAGCATACGCTCCACAAGAATTCGCGCCTGTTCCTGGAACCCGCTACCCAGACGATTATAATTTTTAATTCCACTGCCAAGCAGTAGCAGCGCCATTGCCATATCAATAGCAATGGCATTCATATGATCAGGCTCTTTTGCTTGTTGTGACAACGTCTGCATCTGTTGAACCAGATACTGCAATACGTCTCTATCCAGCCTCCCACTTTGTTCAACGAGCAGATCGATGTACTTGAGGAATTTTTCGTAGGCTGAAACATCGCCCTGCGTGCACAACTCCCAACTTTCTTCTGCAACTCGCAGCTGGTCATGCATGACGCTCAGCAACTGATCTATCTCCCCGGGTGGCAAAGCCGTGGTCTTGGGCAAGAAGTCTTCCAGACTGTAGGCATCCCTGATGCTATTGACTGAATCGATATCAATGTCGCTATGCCCTATTAAATAAAGCATTTCGTTCAGTGTTAAGCGCTCATCTCCCCGCTTTCCTTCGGCGGTCGCACGCAATTGCTGGTCAATTTTTCCAAGCAATTTGCGTGAATTGGCTTCCATCGGAAGCGCATCCTGCTTCATACAATCCAAGAACCCAGAGGCCACCCACCAAAATCCGCGACTCGCATCCTGTGGCACACATCGCATGGCACCATCCAGCGCCTGCTGCATCTGTTGAATGGATTCAGATACATTGTCCTGACGCAACCAACGCATTAAACCTTGCTGATATTGGCTACGCAGAATCTTGAGTCTGGACATCGCATCGCTTTGCGGTGTTGCACTTAAGATTTGAGACGGCAGTTGTACTTCCAAGTTGGGATAAAACAGGTCAAGCTCGAAAGACATTTCCAATCCGCGCAACTGTTGTAGCTGCTGATACTCGGGGAACAAACGCAAAGCAACGTTACTTGCTCCGCTCTCCAGCGAATCTAGAAAGTGCGTAATCGAAAATAGCGCCGCACGTATCGCGTCCCGATGTAAAACCGTCAGTTGTTGAGGGTGTTCCGCAAGGTCATTCAGAGTGATATCCAGCTCAGCACAAAGTGTAGACACACCATCAAGGCCGACCATTTTCAACACGCCGACCAAGCTACCCATCAATGTGCGTGCCGACTCTATTGCGGCAGCATTATCGCCGGGTGCAGCAAGGAATAGCTCCATCTGCGCAATGATGTCAGCGAGCGTACTATCCATGCCCGGCTTAACAGCGGCCAGTGTATTTCTGTCAAATTGTGTGCGGTCTTCAGTCATGTGAAATCATTTAACATTACAATTTAAAGTCTGCCACCGAGCCACGAAGGTCAACCGTCAAGCTCGAAAGCTGCGCGATGGAGTTAGCTGTTAACCGCGTACCCTCTGTCGTCTGAACAGTAATTTTCAAAATATCCTGCATCACGCTGGCGACCTCGCTTGCCATATCGCTTTGCACCTGTGTGGAGGTAGAAATACTATTAATCAACGCGGCAAGTTCATTTGATACCTGTTCGATTTCACGCAATGACTGACCCGCCACATCTGAAAGTTTTGCACCATCCACTACACCCAATGTGCTTTTTTCCATCGCAGCAACTGCGTCATGCGTATCACCCTGAATCGTTTTTACCAGCCCGCCAATTTGCTTGGTTGCTTCACCTGAACGTTCAGCCAACCGCTGCACCTCTTCAGCCACGACAGAAAATCCTCTTCCCGCTTCACCGGCAGAAGCTGCTTGTATCGCTGCGTTCAGCGCGAGAACATTAGTTTGCTCGGTAATATCTGAAATCAGATCCACGATCTCGCCAATCTCCTGAGAACTTTCTCCCAGCCTTTTAATTCGCTTGGCTGTATCTTGTATCTGTTCACGCAATACATCCATACCGCTGATCGTATTGCGCACTGCTTGCGCACCTTGTTCGGTAGCTGCCAAAGTGCGGCGCGCCACATCAGCAGACTGAGCCGCACTGGAATCCACCTCTTTGATGGATTGCGTCATCAACTGCACGGCTTCGCCCGCCCCTTTAATCTCTTTAGCCTGCAATTGCGCAGCATCTAAAAGGCCTTGCGAAATCGATTCAGCATCTTTGGTCGCGCCACCCATCTGCTCTACTGCCGCAGTGATTCGTGCTACCAGTTTGCGAAACTCTTCAGTCGTATAGTTCAACGAATCTGCGATTGCTCCGGTAATGTCTTCTGAAACAGTTGCTCGCACTGTCAGGTCGCCATCGGCCAAGTCGCCCAATTCGTTCATCAACCTCAAAATCGCATTCTGGTTTTGATTGTTGATGCGATCAGCCTCTTCACCACGCAAGCGGGCATCATCCAGATAAGATTTAATTAAGTACATCAGGGACAACAGCAATAGAAGTCCGAATGCCAGTGTGGCGATATTCGCAGTTTTTACAGTCGAAGCAGATTCATATGCAGCCACCAGAAGCTGAGATTTTTCCAGCAACATATCGGACTCGCTAACAATTGAATTTGCTGCGGACTTTGCCGCCACCAAGCTTTGCACTTTCGAAACCAGTATTTCTACACTGTTGCGATAAGATCCGAACAAACTTCGCGCACTTACAACATTTGCGTTCGACTCCGGCAAAAGCATAAGGTGCTCTTCCGCCTCAAGTGCATCGGCCGCTAGGTTGGCTACCTGATCAATCGCCACTTCTGTTGCTAATATCCCGCCGACATCTTTACCTATGCGCTCCACTGCCAGCGCAAAGCGGGTAGCCTGCGCTTTTTTGACCCCAACCAGCTCTGTCATCAGCGCATTTGCCACAATGCGCAGATCATCACCCACCGTACCCACCGTACCCAATGTCACGCCCAACGCAACCAGACCCTCGCGCCCGGCTTCAACTGAATCTGCATCAACCAATGCTTTATTAGCACTCTTCATATATTCATTAAGTGCATGACGCGCCACACCGGATGTTGCAGGCAGAGAGCCATCGCCTTGATCAAGCCTGCTCATAACCTCCCGCACCTTCGCCTTGCTTTCAAACAAGGCATCAAAAGCCGACGATTTTCCATACAAGGCTTGCTGAGCTTCATTAGCAAGGCGTTGAGACAACATCATCAGTTGATTGGACTGTCCTATATAACGCGCACTAAGACCATCTTCTTTGAAACTCAGGTAAGCAGATGCAGCAGTCAATATAAAAAACACTGTCGCTAGGATACCCAGAAACTTCATTTTTGCGCTCGATGAACCGCCTTTCTTTGCCGCAGCACTGTCGATGGGCGACTTTTTACCAAACGGATTTAGCGAAAAATTGAATGCCATTCTAAATATTCCTCCCAGCGGGA
>Ga0209992_10002409_pt1 | contig 17168 bp, 16 predicted proteins | sample 2SBtaG_2_FD_182564 | JGI IMG/M metagenome (GOLD analysis project Ga0209992, IMG submission 182564) | Deep subsurface microbial communities from Kolumbo volcano to uncover new lineages of life (NeLLi) - 2SBTROV12_ACTIVE470 metaG (SPAdes)... | ecosystem: Environmental > Aquatic > Marine >... | reverse complement strand
TATCTCAAGATTCTGGTCTATTGAAAGCATTTGCTGAAGGTAAAGATGTGCACAGTGCAACGGCTTCAGAAGTATTCGGTGTTCCGCTTGAAGAAGTTTCCTCGGATATGCGTCGTAAAGCTAAAGCGGTTAACTTCGGTTTGATCTATGGTATGAGTGCGTTTGGTTTGGCGCGTCAACTCGACATCCCACGTAATGAAGCACAGCATTATATGGATAAGTATTTTGAGCGCTTCCCGGGTGTACTTGAATATATGGAACGAACGCGCGAAGAAGCAGCTGAAAAAGGCTATGTCGAAACGCTATTTGGTCGTCGTTTGCATTTGCCTGATATTAAGGCAAGAAATGGCGCGCGTCGTAAAGCAGCAGAACGTGCAGCGATCAACGCACCAATGCAAGGTACAGCTGCTGATATTATTAAAAAAGCCATGCTGAAAGTGGCGGATTGGCTCGCTACACAAACGACCAATGACATCAAACTGCTTATGCAAGTACACGATGAATTAGTATTTGAGATAGCGAAAGATAAAGTCGAGGCGTTCAGTGAACGTATATGTTTTTAATGAGCGAAGCGGCCAGTTTAGATGTACCATTGTTAGTTGAAGCGGATTACGGCGACAACTGGGAACAAGCACACTAATTAGCTTACTAAAACTTTAAAAAGAGGCTTTTTGCCTCTTTTTTTATGTTTGCAGATAATAGAGTAATTAAGTTAGTAGTCAGATATAGCGGGGCTTAAAAGGGCTATAAAGTAAAAAAAGCGTAAACTTAGACAACAGAATGTTTAAAAAATATCAAATTGGCCTAAGTTTTGCTTTTTGGCATTTATTTTCTTTTATCCATTTGTTACAGTGCGCCCGTCCTCATCCTGTAGGACATCCTGTTGATGATGTATCTCTCGCAAGAAGATACAGAGTATTGATAGCTTCTCCCCAGAATTGCTATAGCGGCCCTCCTAGTTTTAGAGGGCCGTTTTTTTCTAAACAACTTTTATTTATTCTTTTTGATTCCCTCATAATTCTTCGACAGTTACACTGTACATTTATGACATTAAGTCAATTTTTCGAAATCGGTTTCCAAATTTATACCGTATTAGCAATTTTCTTAATTAAGCGATCTATTTTAGGCAAAGAAACTCGCTGCTAGGATCGCTCATGCGTCCTGCTATCGCTGAGGTATCTAAATCCGTATAGGCAAGGCGAAAATTTTTTTGTTTAGTTTTTCTAAATAATTAAATTCCAACGCAGACAGCATCAGTTTTAATCCCTGAAAATGGTTGAGTATTATTGAGGAACGGTATAATGGCTCTAACAAATAATTTTAGATAGGACTCGTCATGCTTAAACCTTTACTTCTTTCTCTGTCTTTATTGTCGACTCAAGCACTTGCCGCATGGCAGCTAGATAATGAGGCAAGCCAATTAAGCTTCACTTCAATTAAGAAAAACAGCATCGCTGAAAACCATCATTTTGAAAAACTTGCAGCGCAGATAAATGACAATCAACTAAACATGGTGATTGAGCTTGCTAGTATTGAATCTTTGATCCCTATTCGTAATGAGCGCATGCAAAAGCTGTTGTTCAATGTCGCGCATTTTCCCAAAGCCGTTATTGAAGCCGATTTAGCACCATATTTAGGCAACTTAAAACTAGGCCATCAAGTACTAAAATCAGTCCCGGTGACACTTAACCTGCATGGTCAAAAGCAACAGCTAATGCTAGACCTTGCGGTTGTGCAAACGGCAAGGCAATTAATCGTTAGCCCAACTAAATCAGTATTAGTGAATGCCGCTGAATATAAACTTGAACAGGGTATTGAAGCGCTGCGTAAAATTGCAGGGCTAGACAGCATTGCGCAATCTGTGCCTGTGTCTTTTAATTTAGTATTTAACCAGCAAGAGTTTTAGTTAGTCTGAGCTCAGGTTAAGAGGTTAGTTAGAGATGCAAAGTCTGAATGAATTACAAGCGGCGTTACTGACGCCGCACGCCCCAACTGAAAAGTGGCCACAACAAACCTGTAGCAGTGGCGATATTCGTATTGATAAAGATGGACGTTGGTACTACCAAGACTCCGAAATTAAAAGGCAGGCACTTTGTCGGTTATTTGCCAGTGTATTGCAGTGTAAGGATGGGGTTTATACCGTTACAACGCCTGCAGAACAATGCGAGGTCGGTGTAAAAGATGTGCCATTTATCATTGTTGGTTGGCGTGTAATGAATTCAGAGCAAGGTAATGTAATTGTTTGCCAAGATAATCTTGAACGAGAATGGCCAATATTGGGTGAATTTGAAATCGAAATTCGTTTATATCAAGAGCAAGAAGTGCCTTATTTAAAGCTCAACTATGGCTTGTCTGCGAGGGTAAACAGGCTGGTTTATTATCAGTGGGCAGAAATCGCTGAGCAAGATGAGAGAGGCCTCTATCTTAGCTCAGCGGGGCAGGCATATTATCTGACTTAAAGTGCCTATTCAGAGTCTGGCTTTACAGGTGCTGACTCTGACTCTACTTCATCTTCAGGCTTATAAGGGCCCAAATACCAGTCATCAAGTTTCCAAGCTAACTCTTTTAGGCCAATGCCTTTCAATGAAGAGAAAGCACACACGGTAATGTCTGCGTCGAGTTCAGCTAATTTCTTTTTAACCTGAAGCACTTCAGCTTTACGCTTACCTTGCTTTAATTTATCTGCTTTAGTTAATAGTGCCAATATTGGGATTTCTGAATCGACCGCCCAGTTAATTAAATCCATATCCAAATCTTTAAGTGGATGGCGAATATCCATTAGAACAACAATGCCTTTAAGGCTCTTACGCTTTTGTAAGTATTCACCTAGCGCGCGTTGCCACTTTTTCTTCATCTCAAGAGGGACTTTTGCAAAGCCATAACCAGGTAAATCGATTAAACGTTTATCTTCATCTAATTCAAAGGTATTGATTAGTTGTGTACGACCCGGTGTCTTACTGGTTCTTGCTAGCTTTTGATCGGTTAGTGCATTTAGTGCACTTGATTTACCCGCGTTTGAACGGCCAGCAAATGCGACCTCAATACCAGAATCAATTGGTAGACGACTGATATCTGGTGCACTGGTAATAAATGTGGCTGCTTGGTATTTCATGCGTGACTTGATCACGGGCTCTCCTGACAGAATGAAGATATTAATTTGACTATTTTATACCAGTTAGTTATTTGGCAAAAGAAAGCATTTACAGATGAATTCAGTATGAAATGATTTTTTTATTGATTTTTAAAATTAATCTAGGTCAAAACCCTATAATTTATAAGTCTAATATGAGTAGAAAACGTGCCAGAAAAATTTAAATCGTGTAGAATAGTCCACTAGCAAAGTAAAAATAGCATTAATTTTTCCCCAGCAATCCTGAAAATAGGTGTTTCAATTGCTAGGTATTAATTACCGGGTCGGAAACAGAGAATTTACCATGAAAAAAATAGCATTAACTTTAACGATGTTGCTTGGTAGCTTGTCAGCGAGCAACGCACTAGCATTTGATGGCGATGCCGAAGCAGGCAAAGCGAAGGCTGCTACTTGTGCCGCGTGTCATGGTCCAGATGGCAACGCACCTGTAAACATTTATCCAAAAATTGCAGGTCAGCACGCTGACTATATTTATAAGCAGTTAAAAGAGTTTAAGCTAGGTATGACGTCTGGTGGTAAAGAAGGTCGAATGGATCCTGTTATGAGTGGTATGGCTATGCCGCTTTCAGATCAGGACATGAAAGATCTATCTGCTTATTTCGCTTCTCTAACTATGAGTGCAGGTACAACGCCTGAAGACGTAGTTGAAGTGGGCAAAAAGTTATATATGGCTGGTGATGCTGAGCGCGGTATTCCTTCATGTGCAGCATGTCATGGTCCACGTGGTAACGGTACATCACTAGCTAAATTCCCGAAAATTTCTTTCCAACATCCTGGATATATCAAAGCGCAGCTTGAGAAATTCCGTGATGGTACACGTAACAATGACATGAATGGCATGATGCGTGACATCGCAAAGAAATTGACAGATAAAGATATTGAATTACTTTCTAAGTACTTAGGTGGCTTGCATTAATTGCTAAGCTACTAAAGTAGTATAGTTTATTTATCTTTATGATAATAATCTATATATTAGTCAAAAGGCAGCCTTGGCTGCCTTTTTTGATCCCCGAATATTTGTTAGATAATCCCCATTCTACTTGTAAGACATTTGCCATGGTTATGTGTAAGTTATAGCTTAAATTTATCTATTAAATAAGTGTAAGTTATTGTTTTTATTTTGATCACATAAAGCGAATTCAGATCATTTTAAAAAAAAGGTTATTAACCAGTTGTAACGAAATCATTAAAGAGTAGATTACTACGTGTTGCCAGGACAACAAAACAAAATGGAAACATCGCAACTGGAAGCGTAGGCAGCAATAGTTAGTACTGACTTGGTACTCTATGGATGAACAACAAAGCGTTAGGAAGACCGAAAATAAAAAATAGTTTCATGGAAGTATAAAATAAAAACAATATGGACTATGTATGGAAGCACTAATAAAAATATGGATAGTAAATAAAAATAATAATAAGGCTTAAAAAAGTCGAAGGGAGAAGTGTCCAAGTTTGTGACGCTCAGATTAGACAGGCGGTAGAGAGCAATCTCTGCCGCCTTTTTATTTGTACCGTGGTGCTTTGCTGGTACAATAGCCGACCAATTTCAAAGTCGGTATCTTATTTATCATGTCAGTATGTGGTTTATGTCGCTCAGAGGAGTTACAGCCTTATCACCAAGATAAACGTCGCCGTTATTTACAATGTATGCAGTGCGCACTTGTGATTGTTGATGAGCGAGATCGTATATCATCTGAAGATGAAAAAGCCATCTACGATACTCACGAAAATAGCTTACATGATGAAGGTTATCGCCGTTTTTTATCTCGAGCTTTTGAACCGACGATAAAAAGAGTACCTTCACACAGCAAGGGCTTAGACTTTGGTTGTGGGCCAGGACCTTTATTGGCAAAAATGTTCAAAGAAGTAGGCTTTGAAATGGCCTGTTTTGATCTGTTTTATGCAAACGAGCCTGAAGTGCTGACTAAAACGTATGACTTTATAACGTGCACAGAAGTGATTGAGCATCTATCTCAGCCCGGCGAAGTGTTAGCAAAATTGTTGTCACTACTCGACGCTGGCGGCCCTCTGATATTGATGACTAAACTGATAATTGATCAAAATCGGTTTGCTCAATGGCATTATAAAAATGATTTAACCCATATCGCATTCTTTAGCCGTGAAACATTTGACTATGTCGCGGCGCGCTTTGACTGTCAGGTTGAATTTATCGGCAATGACGTCATTGTATTAACTAAGTCGAAAAAGTAACGACAGAGAAGATTTATGACTAGAAAGAAAAAATCACGTAAGGTAGCTCAAACTGGCACCCCGCGTTTGAGTAAAGAAAAGCTATTAGAGCTACGCGCTCTAAAAGACCAACGCAAGAAAAAATCTAAGGGTGCCAAAGCTGGCTCGCGTAATGCGCCAGAAGCCCTTAAAGAGGACAAGCAGGTTACTGCTGCAACTGGTAATAAAGACAAGCGTTTAGGCAGTAAAAAACCAATTAGCTTGAAACCAGAATCGACTAAGCCTGAATCAACTGCGCCTAAGATGATGCGCCACTTAAAACCTCAGGTTGAGTTAAAAGAAGTGAAGCCATCTCTCACACCTGAGCAAGAGCTAGAGCAGCTAGAGAATGATCCACGCTTAATGAAGCTACTGGAGCAGCATGAGCGTGGTGAATTGATCACAGGTAAAGATGCGAAGTTCTTCAATCGTTCAGTAGCACGCCACCAGGAACTGTGTGAGCTACTCGGTATTGATGATGAGTTTGAAGAAGACGACATTATTGAAGATGATCCATTAGAGAACTTCATGTCAGACGATTTAGCTAATGAATGGTTTGATGACGAGGATGAAGAGGAAGAGTATAAATAATGGCAACTGAGTGGATCATTGCACTGGTTATTGGTGCACTTATTATTGCTGGTTTATCTTTTTATGCAGGTAAGCTGATTTGGCAAGTAAAAGCTCAGAATGAACTGATTGCAAAAAAGCGTGCAGAACATGAAGCTGAGCAAAAGAAAAAGCGTCAAGAGCGTAATGCCAAGCTTGCTGACAGTATTAATCTTATTGCTAAAGCCATGAATCAAAAGCAATGTGAGTATTCTGAAGGCTGTTTGCGTATTTGGGTTCTTATCTCTCAATATGGCTTTGAGAAAGAAGTTAACCTAGAAGAAACTTACCCAGGCATTCATCAAATGTACGAAGTGGTCAAAGATATGCCGACGCACGATGCACGTAAGAAGTACTCTAAAAAAGAAATCTTCAAAATGGACACTGAGCGCTGGCGTGCTGAAGAACGTTTTGAAAAAGATATTCTTAAAGATTGTGAGAAACTGGTTAGCGAGTTCCAAGCCTTACCTGGCAGTGAAAACGTGGTATTCCAGTAATCACTTTTTAAAAGTAAAAGAAACGCGGCCAAGGTCGCGTTTTTTGTGTCTGTTCCATTAATGACATAAAGCAGCGATAACGTTAAAATCAAAGAAAAAATAAAAAGCATAAATATGGATCATTTAACTCGCGTTTATCATTTTCGCTATCTTCGACAGTTACTTGAAGTGAAGCGCTTTTTAAAAGTTAACCCCAGTCTTTTACCAGCTTTAATCTACTTAGTTTCAAGTGGTGCGGGTCTGTACTATCTGACGTGTTTGTTGTCTCATTTTGGTTTTGATGGTCTAAAACACATTGGACTCGGTGATTTTCTTACGATTATTTTTTCAAGCTTTTGGTTACTCGGAGCATTCGTTGCCTTTCTGCTGCTATTTGTCTTCTTTATTCCCATAGATCGTGCTTCTTCAAGTATTCAATTTTTATCTATTGGCAAATTTATGAGTGCCATGAACCGGCCATTTTTAAAGATACCCGTTTTATATGGCTTTAGCTCTTCAGTCATCGCGATTTTCTTTAGTGCAAATATTTTGGCTGAGAGTCGAGCAAGCGCTATCAAACATACAAAGTCAGATTTAGTTGAAGTCAGTTTTAACTACCCGGTAAATTGGCTGGGTAAAACGATTACAAAATTAAATAAAGTAAAAGTGGTCGCCAGTACAAGCCGGTATGTGTTTCTTTACCACCCTGATACGAAAAAATCGGTAGTAGTACCTCTTGGAAATATCGCCACTATTTTTAATGTAAAGCAGGGGGAAGAATGAATCGTATCACAACTGATGAAGCGTACTTTGCTTGGTTTAAATCTTCATTAGAAAAAAATAAAGCTTTTTTCTATGAGCACCCCAGTGTGTTGTTGTCCACAACTTATCTGGCGCTCAGTTTCTCAGGTTTAATTTATCTCTATGTACTTGGGCGTGGCGTTGGCGTGGACATTATTAAATATCTAGAGCTTGTGGACTTTATTATGGCTTTTCTAGCGACACCAGCCATCTTGTACTCAAGTGTTGTGGCATTAACCACCTCGCTCGTTACGGCATTGCTCATTCAGCGACATAACAAAAAACAAGTTAAGTCAAAAGTTCAGACCGAGGGTTGGAGAAGTTGGTTAGAAACGTACCGAATGTGCTACAAGATAAACCCTCTTTACTTAATCTTATGTATTATTTTAATTCTACCAAGTGCATACTCAATCGTAGTTGCTGATTTGGATGCAGAGCAAATTCTTTTGGGAAAAGGAAAAACATATCAGGTCGATTTGGTAAATCCAGTATCAATTTATGATCAACCCAAGTTTCGTTTTGACCATTTAAAGTTAGTCACAGAAACCGAGCGGTTTAGCTTCTTTTATTCTGAAGAGTTAAAGCAAGTTTTGCTGATTACTCGCGATAATATGGCCAGTGTGCAGCTTGCTAGTCAGGGTTATGATAACTAGTCATAGTTTAAAGTGGCCTTTTGAATGGGCTTTATTGCCAGCATGGAGTCTATCCAAGTAGGTAGTGTCATTTGTGTCGAGGGTTAAAAAGAAATACAAACCCGACATAAAGTCGGTGCTACCTAGGGTATAGAGCCTTTTTCTGGGGTAGGCTTAACTAAACGTTTAAGCTAGCTGTTAGAGCGACGTAATCAATACCCACTGGGCTATATCTATGAAGCTACAATGTTTATCTTGGTTGATATGGGCAGAGGCTCGTATTAGTCAGCGAGTGCTTATTAGACACTTCTTCAGCAAGGTGCTTTTCTTAACAGTATACTCAGCTGTTAATTTTAAGCTTACCCAAATTAAGCAGGTCAATATACTGTGTTGCAAGCATAAAAAAACGCCCAACGAGGGGCGCTTTTGATAAAGGAATTGGTTGTGCTAATTAGCCGCGAGGACCAGCTTGCTTAATCGCCTCTGATACATCGTACTTCTCAAAGTTAGCTTGGAAGTCAGTTGCTAATTTAGCAGCGTACTCAGCGTACTTCTCTTTGTCTTCCCAAGTATTGATTGGGTTAAGAAGTTCGGTTGCAACACCAGGTACTGCTACTGGTACGTCTAGGTTTAGTGACTCGATGTGTTGAGTTTCAACATCAGCAAGGTTACCAGATACGATTGCATCAACAACAGCACGTGTTGTAGGGATGTCAAAACGCTTACCAATGCCGTAAGGACCACCAGTCCAACCTGTGTTAACTAGGTATACTTTCGCGCCAAACTCACGTACACGCTTCATTAGAAGTTCTGCATAAACGCCAGCAGGACGTGGGAAGAATGGTGCACCGAAACAAGTTGAGAACGTTGACTCGATGTCAGACGTTGAACCGATTTCAGTTGAACCTACCTTCGCTGTGTAACCACTTAAGAAGTGGTAAGCCGCTGCTTCTTCAGAAAGTACAGATACAGGTGGTAATACACCACTTACGTCACATGTTAAGAACACAACTGCTTTTGGCTCACCTGCACGGTTTTCAACTTTACGCTTTTCAACGTGCTCTAGTGGGTAAGCTGCACGCGTGTTTTGCGTTAGGCTTGTGTCGTTGAAGTCTGGTACACGGTTTTCATCTAGTACCACGTTTTCTAGAATTGTACCGAACTTGATTGCATTCCAGATAACTGGCTCGTTCTTTTGCGAAAGGTCGATACATTTAGCGTAACAACCGCCTTCGATGTTAAATACGCTGCCAGGTGCCCAACCGTGCTCGTCATCACCGATAAGGAAGCGCGTTGGATCTGCTGATAAAGTAGTTTTACCAGTACCAGAAAGACCGAAGAATAATGCTGTGTCGCCAGCTTCACCAACGTTTGCACTACAGTGCATTGGTAAAACACCTTTTGCAGGAAGTAGGAAGTTCTGAACAGAGAACATCGACTTCTTCATTTCACCGGCGTAATGCATACCTGCCAGTAGTACTTTGCGCTGTGCAAAGTTGATGATAACTGTACCATCGCTGTTTGTGCCATCACGCTCTGGGTCACATACAAATGAAGGTACATTTAAGATCTGCCACTGAGGTAAATCTGATGCATTGTATGATTTAGGTTCAATAAACATGTTTTTAGCGAAGATGTGGTGCCACGCTGTTTCAGTTGTTACAACAACTGGAAGGTAGTGTTCAGGATCTGCGCCAACTTCTAGGTGAGAGACGAAGTGGTCATTTTCCTGTACGTGTGCTTCTACACGTGCCCATAGCGCATCAAACTTTTCAGCATCGAAAGGACGGTTAACATTGCCCCATTGGATTTCAGTTTCGGTGCTTGGCTCTTTAACGATAAAACGGTCACTTGGTGAACGACCTGTACGACGGCCAGTTTTAGCTACGAAAGCTCCATTTGCGGCTAAAGTCCCTTCGCCACGGCTAATTGCGTGTTCGACAAGTTCAGCTGCAGTTAAATCGACAAAACGAGTAGCGCTTGATGTCATGTTATTACCTAAATGTGAGAATTGAACGGGATAGCTCTGAGTTCTTAATGCTCTTGAGCTGAAATCATATTAACAGATGAAATTGAGATATTCGAGCTTTTGGAAGGGGTAAAAACGTATAAATTTGTTAAAAAACTTGAATAATTTCAATGATACCGGTGTCATAAAAAAGTCAGTTTCAATGACACCGGTATCATTTTTTAGCCATGAAAAAGCCGTCAAAATGACGGCTTTTCAAGATCTGACGAGTCAATACAACTTTTAGTTAAAAATCGCTTTGATTTCTTGTTCGTCAAATCGGTAATTTGTCAGGCAGTAATGGCAGCTAATGTTTACTTCACCTTCCTCTGCTACTTGAGCCAGTAATTCATCTTGGCCAACATTAACAAGCGCGTTAATCGTCTTGTCACGGCTGCAGCCACACACAAAATTGATTTCTTGTGGTTCGAATAACTGTGGATTGTCTTCGTGATAAAGTCGAGTCAGAACAGTTTGGGCATCTAAATCTAAAAGCTCTTCGTCTTTAATGGTGTTACTTAATGCCTCTAGGTGGGCAAAGTCTTGCTTTGACTTCTCTTTGTTTACAGGTAATACCTGAAGGAATAAGCCTGCAGCTTTTAGGCTCTCACCAGAAGTCTTAGTGGCAAACCAAAGGCGAGTTTTCAGTTGTTCAGATTGTTCAAAGTAATCTTCTAAGCATTCAGCTAGGTTATCAGAAGTAAGAGGTACTATGCCTTGATAGCGCTCGCCCTTAGTTGGCGTAATCGTGATCACCATATAACCTTTGCCCATAAGGTCTTGGATACTATTACCTATTATCTCACCCTGTATACGCGCAATACCACGCATATTTTGATTATGATCCCCATTAATAACAGCATACTTGACCGGACCATCACCTTGCAGTTGCACCGCAATATCACCTTCAAACTTAAGTGTAGCGGTGAGTAAACTGGTAGCAACAAGCAACTCTCCCAGTAATTGTTTCACCGGCTCTGGGTAATCATGTTTACCGATAATGTCATTAAACGTTTGCTCAATTTGTACCAGTTCACCACGAACGTCTAACTGGTCAAAAATGTAACGGTGTAATAAATCTGATTGCATTTATAAAATCCTAGCTTGATTTTAACTTTAGTAATTCGCGACGTTGTTTTTTATCCGGCTTGGTTTCCGGGCGCGGCGCAAAAAAGCTGTTATTCTTTCTAGCGATGGCATTTTGCTCTCGCTTTTCAATACTGTGCTCAGCTTCTTCGTATAATAGCTGAGCAAGTGATGCGGCCTGACGCTTGTCATAAACCTTTAAAATCGTCACTTCTTTTTCTTCATAACCTTGAGCCAAGTTGACAGTCGCACCAATTTCAACCGTTTTACTGGGTTTACAGCGCTGACCGTTATAGTGTACTTTACCACCTTGGATCATTTCTCGAGCGATGCTGCGAGTTTTGTAAAATCGTGCAGCCCATAGCCATTTATCTAAGCGAACAGCTTCGGTTTGGCTGTTTTGTTCGGGAGATTGTTTCTTCACAACGAGAATACCATCAAGGATTGAGGGATTTGTAAGGTGGAATTTATCATATATTAGAGTCCAACAAAAGCGGGCGCTATTCACCCTTCCTTCAACATAATGTGGGTAATCTCACATAATACAAGTGTCACAAAGTTTCACATTTGTACGCTTGTTGAATTAATTTCGTCGCGGTACACTTGGCCGTTCAACAGAATAAGAAAAAGTCTCATATGGAATTACAATTACAACAGTTATCGAGCATATTTCAGAAGTTGCCACATGCCAGACTTAGTCGTTTGGTGGTAGTATTGACTGTTGTTTATATTGCTTATTTATGTGCGCAGTTGGTCTGGCTTTTTTGGCCACAACCGCAAAGTGCGAACCTAGCTCCGCTTACAAGCTCCAAAAGCAGTAAAACTAATAACGTCAACACGCAAACTATCATTCAGCAGAACCTATTTGGTGTTGCTAACGAAAAACCAAAAGCCCCCCCAAAGCCTGTCGCACGTGTATCTGATGCGCCTAAAACAACGTTAAATGTGAAACTTACTGGTATTGTTGCTGTCAGTTTAAATGATACCGCTGGCTTGGCCATTATAGAATCACAGGGGCGACAAGAAACGTATGAAGTTAAAGATGCTATCACAGGTACGCGCGCGAAATTAGCACAAGTCTTGCCTGATCGTGTCTTACTAGATGTAAACGGCCGTTTCGAAACACTCATGCTGGATGGTCTTGCTTACACAAAGCAAGTTGCCATGCCTGTGTCGGGCCCACGCGAAGTTAGAGAAACACAGAGAAAGCCAAGCATTGATCGCTCTGAGTTGGCACAACGTCGCCAAGAGCTTCTAAGAGAACCTGGTAAGCTACTCGATTACATTAGAATCTCTCAGGCTCGAAGAAACGGTGAGTTGATAGGTTATCGTTTAAGCCCGGGTAAAGATCCTGAGCTATTTAAAAAAATGGGTTTAAAAAATAATGATTTAGCCATTGCAATCAATGGTTATCAATTAACGGATATGAGACAGGCAATGACTGCAATGCAAGAGCTCAGAGAAGCAACTGATGCCACGATTAGCATTGAACGTGACGGTCGTGTGATCGACGTACAATTCAGCCTGTAAGCACAATTTTTGGAGTTAATAATAATGAGAAATAAGCTAGACCTCAGAAAAATCAAAAAAGGGTTAGCTAAGTATGCGGCTCTGATGTTTGCAGCTGGGTTATCGTTATCTGTTTCTGCTGTTGAATACGCAGCAAACTTTAAAGGTACTGATATTAATGAATTTATTAATATCGTTGGTAAGAACCTAAACAAGACCATCATTATCGACCCTAATGTACGTGGCAACATTAACGTACGTAGTTATGAGTTGATGGACGAAGAACTTTACTATCAATTCTTTTTAAATGTATTAGAAGTATATGGTTATGCTGTCATTGAAATGGATAGCGGCATCTTAAAAATATTACGCAGTTCTGATGGTAAGAAAAGCAATGTTCCATTAGTTTCAGATAATACCGCAACGGACGGCGACACTTTAGTTACTCGTGTAATTCGTGTTAAAAATGTGTCTGTTCAAGAGCTCGGTCCGCTAATTCGTCAGTTCAGTGACCAAAAAGATGGTGGTCATGTTACTAACTTCAGTTCTGCCAATGTGATGATGCTGACAGGTCACGCAGCGTCGGTGAATCGCCTTGTTGATATTATTAAATCAGTTGACCAAGCTGGTGACACTTTAGTTGAAATTATTGAATTGAAGCACGCGACTGCAGATGATGTGGTAAAAGTTGTTGAGAGCATTTACAAATCATCTGGAAAAAACAGTATTCCTGACTTCTTAATACCAAAAGTCGTGGCTGATAACCGTACAAATAGTGTAATCGTCAGTGGTGAAGGGCAAGCCCGCTCTCGAGCGGTTGAACTCGTAAAACGCTTAGATGGAGAGCTAAAAAGTCAAGGAAATACCCAAGTATTCTACCTTGATTACGCTAAAGCTGAAGATCTTGTAAAAGTATTACAAGGGGTCAGCAAAACACTGCAAGAAGAAGCGCAAGGCGGTAACAATAAAAGCCGTAGTCGCAGCAATAACAACGAAACTAGCATTGAAGCGCACCCGGATTCAAACTCATTAGTGATCACCGCTCAACCAGACACTATGCGTTCATTGGCATCGGTGATCAAAAAACTAGACATTCGCCGTGCACAAGTCTTAGTAGAAGCGATTGTTGTTGAAGTGCTAGAGGGTGATGGTATCAACCTAGGCCTGCAGTGGATTTCAGAGCAAGGTGGTATGTTGCAATTTAATAATGGTAGCAATGTGCCAGTGGGTTCATTAGCGGTTGCAGCAGAGCAAGCACGCGATAAAACAATTACTAAAACGATAACTGGTGATAACACAGAGCTTAAAGAATATGATGAAACGCAAGAAGGTGATTTAGGCCCACTGGCTACACTACTTGGCGGTGTTAATGGTTTAGCTATGGGTATTGTCAAAAATGATTGGGGCGCAATTATTCAGGCGATTTCGACAGATACGAAATCAAATATCCTAGCGACCCCTTCTGTAACCACAATGGATAACGAAGAAGCGTCGATGATTGTGGGTCAAGAAGTGCCGATCATTACTGGTTCGACAACCAGTGGTAATAACTCTAATCCATTCCAAACGGTTGACCGACAAGAAGTGGGTATCAAGTTAAAAGTTACACCTCAAATCAATGATGGCACAGCTGTACAGTTAACCATTGAGCAAGAAGTCTCGAGTGTCAGTGGTGCAACCGCGGTTGATATATCGGTAAACAAGCGTGCGATTAACACGACAGTTATTGCTGACGACGGTGGCATGGTGATCCTCGGTGGTTTAATTGATGAGGACGTACAAGAAAGTGTGTCTAAGGTGCCACTGCTCGGTGACATTCCGATAATAGGTCATTTATTTAAGTCGACAAATACAACTAGACGCAAGCGTAACCTATTGGTATTTATTCGTCCTACGATCTTGCGAGATAGTCGAAGCATGAATGAGCTAAGCCACTCAAAATATAACTTTATTCGTGGTGAGCAAAACAAGCAGCGCGATGACGGTATTGATTTAATGCCATACGAAGAGACGCCAGTTTTACCTGAGTGGAATGATGCGTTGACGCTACCACCAACGTATGAACAATATCTAAAAGAGCAAACTAAGAAAGAGCGTCAAGATGATTGATACAAACAATCAACTAGAAAGTGAGCATACAGAGTTGCTCACTGACGCGCCATTAGAAGAGGTAGCACGCGAGCTGTCTCTTAAACTGCCTTTTTCTTATGCGCGTCGTGTAAATATGCTGCTAGCCGAAAAAGAAGATGGACTTAAGGTTTTCTATACTGGCGATTTAAATGTTGTTCATTTGCTAGAAATTCGCCGAGTAGCAGGAGCTGAGTTTAAGCTAGAACAGTTAGAAGCTGAGAAATTTGAGTTCATGCTCGAGGAAGCGTATCAGCGTGATAGCTCTGAAACCCAGCAGATGATGGAAGACATTGGCAATGAAGTTGACCTATTTTCGTTGGCTGAAGAGTTACCTCAAACAGAAGACTTATTAGCGGCTGACGATGATGCACCGATCATCAAGCTGATCAATGCCATGCTTAGTGAAGCTATTAAAGATGGCGCCTCAGATATCCATATTGAAACTTTTGAACAAGATTTAGTTATTCGCTTTAGGGTCGACGGCGTTTTAAAAGAAGTTTTGAAGCCAAATCGAAAACTCGCATCCCTGCTTGTTTCGCGTATTAAAGTTATGGCTAAACTCGATATCGCTGAAAAGCGTATTCCGCAAGATGGTCGTATTTCATTGCGTATAGCAGGTCGTGCTGTTGATGTGCGTGTATCGACTATGCCGTCAAGCTTTGGTGAGCGCGTGGTACTGCGTTTACTTGATAAGAATAATGCACGCCTAAACCTAGAAGATTTGGGTATGACAGAACGTAACCGCGAGTTATTCAGCGAGTTAATTGCTAAACCCCATGGTATTATTTTAGTGACAGGCCCAACTGGCTCAGGTAAAAGTACGACGCTTTACGCCGGTATGAGCCAAATTAATTCAAAAGACCGTAACATTCTTACGGTTGAAGACCCAATCGAATATGAAATTCCAGGTATTGGCCAAACTCAGGTAAATCCTAAAGTTGATATGACTTTCGCAAGAGGTTTACGTGCAATTCTGCGTCAAGATCCTGATGTGGTAATGGTTGGTGAGATACGAGATTTAGAAACTGGTCAAATTGCGGTTCAGGCATCACTGACGGGTCACTTAGTAATGTCGACTCTTCATACCAATACAGCTTCTGGTGCCATCACGCGTATGGAAGATATGGGCGTAGAGCCATTCTTATTATCTTCTTCTCTGTTAGGTGTGTTATCACAACGACTAGTCCGTACTTTGTGTAATGATTGTAAAGAGCCACATCAAGCCGATGAACGTGAATGTGAGCTATTAGGTGTTGAAAAAGACAGTAATACAATTATTTATCGCCCAGTGGGTTGCGAATCTTGTAACTATAACGGCTATAAAGGTCGTACCGGTATTCATGAGCTATTAGTGGTTGATGAAGCGGTGCGTGAACTAATCCATAATGGTAAAGGTGAGCAGGCCGTAGAAAAGTATATTCGTACTTTTAGCCCGAGTATTCGTCAAGATGGCTGTTCACGCGTTTTACATGGTCAAACTTCTTTAGAAGAAGTATTACGTGTAACCCGTGAGGAAGGCTAATCATGGCAGCGTTTGAATATCGAGCGCTCGATGGTAAGGGCAAAGAAAAGAAAGGCATCTTAGAGGGCGATACCGCGAAGCAGATCCGCCAACAGTTACGTGAAAAAGGTATGATGCCTTTAGAAGTAACCCCTGCAGCTGAAAAAGAAAAGCAGCAATCTTCTGGTGGTGGTATTCAGTTGTTTAGTGGCTATAAGCCTTCAGTGTCAGATATTGCACTGATCACTCGCCAACTTGCGACATTAATTCAATCATCTTTGCCAGTTGAAGCCGCAGTAATGGCCGTAGCTGAGCAGTGTGAAAAGCCGCGTTTGAAGCGTATGTTAATGTCGGTGCGCTCTAAAGTTGTTGAAGGTTATACCTTGGCAGATGGAATGTCTGAGTTTCCACATGTGTTCGACAACTTGTATCGAGCAATGGTGGCCGCGGGCGAAAAATCTGGTCATCTCGATGCGGTTTTAAACCGCCTGGCAGATTACACGGAGCAACGTCAGCACATGCGTAGCCAAATCACTCAGGCGATGGTGTATCCAAGTATTCTTGTCGTGTTTGCGATTGGTATTGTTGCCGTTTTACTTGGTACAGTTGTGCCTGAAATCCTAAAAACCTTTGAAAAGTCGAAGCAAGCTTTGCCTTGGACCACTGAATGGGTTATGGCAGCCAGTAACTTTGTTCAAGCTTATTGGATGCCAAGTTTGATCGCTGTGGTTGGTTTAACCATAGGTATTAAGCAAGCGCTGCTGAAGCCCAAAATTCGTTTTTGGTATGACACGAAATTACTGCGTATGCCTGGTATAGGTAAAATTAGTAAGAGTATTAACACGGCTCGTTTTGCTCGCACCTTAAGTATTTTATCATCGAGTGCAGTACCGCTACTTGAAGGTATGAAAATTGCCGGTCAGGTACTTGAAAACGAAAAAATTAAATCTGCGGTAACTGAAGCTGCGGTACGTGTTAGTGAAGGGGCAAGTTTGCGTGCCTCTTTGCAGCAAACCAAGCTATTCCCGCCTATGAT
>Ga0209992_10002406_pt1 | contig 17172 bp, 22 predicted proteins | sample 2SBtaG_2_FD_182564 | JGI IMG/M metagenome (GOLD analysis project Ga0209992, IMG submission 182564) | Deep subsurface microbial communities from Kolumbo volcano to uncover new lineages of life (NeLLi) - 2SBTROV12_ACTIVE470 metaG (SPAdes)... | ecosystem: Environmental > Aquatic > Marine >... | reverse complement strand
GCCTACGGTAATTTTCAAAGAGATTCTGAAGTAAATTTAAGAGCAAGGATTGATCTCATCAAGTCACGGATGGACTCTAACAGCCCTGGTCGGGATGATCCCAAAGTCACGGATGGACTTTAACAGAACTGGTGGAGTCATTAGACCCTTCTAAAAAACTAAATAAACAGAGAAGTTATTAATTGTACAAATGGCAACTCAAGGAAAGGCAGCGAAGTCTGCGACTGGTGCATCGATGTCCAAGTATGACGTAGAAGTCGAGGGCAGACTCAAAGCACTTGAAGCGAAAGCACACGAAAAATGTGACGGCGGTGGTAGTGGAGATGCTTCTAGATTGGAGCAGGTAGTTGCTGCACTGAAAGAAGCATTCCCTGGCAAATTCAAATCACTCTGAATGGTTTCTTGCTTTACCTAAGAGCAAGTGGTGCGGATGGAGGTAACACTCCCGCCCTGTTTCTTGCTTCAGGTAAAAGAGCAAGTGGCGTGCATGAAATTTCCCTCTAAGGTAGGTTGCATAAACCTGCCTTTTTTTGTATAATAATGAGATAGTAGAATGAACGTATGAAAAGAGCACTGATTACAGGACTGACAGGGCAAGATGGTTCTTATCTTGCTGAGTTTCTCCTGGAAAAAGGATATGAGGTGCATGGTATTAAGCGAAGAAGTTCCTCATTCAATACTGATAGAGTAAACCATGTCTTTAATGGAAGTAAAAACTTCTATATGCACTATGGTGACTTGACTGATTCTACCAATTTGATTCGTTTGATTCAGATGATTCGACCTGATGAGATCTATAATCTAGGTGCTCAGAGTCATGTAAAGGTTTCTTTTGAAACACCAGAGTATACTGCTAACAGTGATGCGCTTGGAACACTTCGTATCCTTGAGGCAATTCGTATCCTCGGTTTGGAGAAGACGACTAGGTTTTATCAGGCATCTACCTCAGAAATGTTTGGATTGGTGCAAGAAAATCCTCAGAAAGAGACCACTCCCTTCTATCCACGGTCTCCATATGGAGTAGCAAAACTGTATGCTCACTGGATTACTAAGAACTATCGTGAGTCATACGGTATGTTTGCGTGTTCTGGTATTCTTTTCAATCACGAATCACCCCGTAGAGGTGAGACTTTTGTCACCAGAAAGATTACAAGAGACCTTGCACGGGTCAGTCTTGGTCTTCTGAAGACTCTGCGACTGGGCAACCTGGATGCTAAGCGTGACTGGGGTCATGCTAAGGATTACGTTCGTGCAATGTGGATGATGATGCAACACGATGTACCTGATGACTTTGTTATCTCTACTATGGAACAAATTACTGTCAGAGAGTTCTGTGAACGCACAGGTAAGTGCCTTGGAATGGATATTCAGTGGCAAGGTGAGGGCGTAAACGAGATCGGAATCGATAAAAACACCGGAAATGTGGTGATTAGCGTCAGCCCCAGGTACTTTAGAGACGCTGAAGTTGAGACTTTGCTTGGCGATTCAACCAAAGCAAGGGAAACTCTTGGTTGGAAACCACAAATTACTCTTGATGAGATGATTCAAGAGATGGTAAATAAGGACATTGAGTTTGCAAAGAGAGATGAGCTTCTTACATCAGGAGGATTCAGTCGTTATGCATACGAGTGATAAAATTTACGTTGCAGGTCACACTGGCATGGTTGGATCTGCAATCGTAAGGAGATTGAGAGAACTTGGGTATCGAAATTTGATCCTCAAAACCAGAAAAGAGGTGGATTTGTGTGATCATGAGCAGGTTTCTGCTCTCTTTAAGCAAGAAAAACCTGATTTTGTCTTCTTAGCAGCAGCAAAATGCGGTGGAATTGGTGACAATGTTGCTCATCCTGTTGACTTTTTGCTTGATAATCTGGCAATTCAGAACAATATTATCAAGTGTTCGCACAAATATAGGGTAAAGAAACTTTTGTTTCTGGGTTCATCATGCATCTATCCTAAGCATTGCCCTCAACCGATGCGGGAGGAATATCTTCTCTCAGGACCACTTGAACCCACTAATGAAGCATACTCTATCGCTAAAATTGCTGGTATTAAACTGTGTCAGGCGTATAGAAAGCAGTATGATTGTAATTTTATTACTGCTCAACCTTGTAATGTGTATGGTCCAAAGGACAATTTCAATCAGGCTAATGGTCATGTGATAGGATCTATGCTCTCTAAGTTCCATGATGGTGGTGATAGCGTTACTTTTTGGGGAACTGGACTTGCTAGAAGAGAGTTTATCTATGTTGAAGACCTCGCTGATGCTTGTTTGTTCCTAATGCAGAACTACGATGATGGTGATATAATCAATGTGGGAAGTGGTGTTGATTATTCCATCAAAGAACTCGCAGACATTATTAAAGACACTGTTGGGTTTGAAGGTGAAGTAAAATGGGACACTGATAAACCAAATGGCATGATGAAAAAACTTCTTGATATTTCAAAACTAGAAAATCTTGGTTGGAAACCTAAAACTTCCTTGGAAAATGGTTTGCAAACCACCTATGAATACTACAAATTGGAGAAAAAACGCTCATGATTGAACCCTGGCCTTTGATGGAAGAGACGATCACACTCAAAGATCGTTTGAAAATGGCAACATTTATTTTAACTAGTAGTAGATTGACGAATGGACCGAAGGTTCGTCAGTTTGAAAAGAAGTGGGCAGAGTGGTTGGGTGTTGATTACTCCCTTTATGTTTCTAGTGGTAGCACTGCTAACTCTCTCTTGATTGCATCAATCAAAGAACTCTGTGGACTCAAAGATGGAGATAAAGTTCTAGTTCCTGCCACTACTTGGGTTACTAATGTTGGTCCAGTCATTCAAAATGGACTACAACCTATCTTTTGTGACATCAATCTGAACAATTTTTCCTTTGATATTGAAGATTTGAAGTATGTTGCTACTCAACATCCTGATATCAAGGTAGTTTTTGTCACTCATCTGATTGGATTGTCCTCTGATGTAGAGAAGATTGAAGATATTTTTCCTAACGCATTGATTCTTGAGGACATCTGTGAGTCCCATGGTGTTCAGGGTCCTGATCTAAACAAGAGAGGAACTCTCTCTGCAGGATCAACATTTAGTTTTTACTTCGGTCATCACATTACTACTATTGAAGGTGGAATGGTCTGTACTAACAATCCAGACCTCTATGATCTGATGAGAATGAAGAGATCTCATGGGATGGCAAGGGAATCTGACCTAAATCGTGACAAATATGTAGCAGAAAACCCTGATATTGATCCCGCATTCCTGTTCATGACTGACGGATATAACTTCCGTAACCATGAAATCTGTGCCGTTCTTGGTCTTTCTCAATTGAAGAAACTTGACAAGAACATTGAGATTCGTAAACACAATTATCGTCGATATTATAATGGTATTTTGTTTCACAAAGGATTGAGAACGCCACAATATCAGACAGGTAACAGTAGTTTCTCTCTACCAATTATTCCTTATGATGAAAAGTATGTTGCAAAGATCAAAGGAACTTTGATGCTTAATGAAATTGAGTTCCGTCCTATTATTAGTGGTAATCTTCTTCGGCATCCTGCATTCAGAAAGTATGAACTCTGCACTCAGAAAGAAGAACCCAACGTAGAGATTCTACATAAGAATGGACTCTACGTTGGCAACAGTCAGTTTGTTGATGATAGAAAAGTAGATCGACTTCTTCAGATTTTACGTGAGGTAGTTCCAAATGTATAATGTTCAATGTAGTGGAACAATGTCCACGGATGGAAAGTTCAGTAAAAAAGTTCACATCTGTTACGATGCACTTGCATGGAAAGCAGACTGCATCAATGTTTTAGTTCAAGTTGAACCTCCATCCATTCTTGATATCTCTAACCTTATTAGGGAGAATGCAGATAAGTTTGATTTGATTCTTACCTGGAGAGAAGACCTCTTAGATCTCCCTAATGCACAGAAGTTTATCTTTGGATGCTGCTGGATTGAGTGGGATACATTTAATCTAGATAAACAGAAGGTTTGCTCATTTAATACAAGTGATAAGGGATGGGCACCAGGACATAAACTTCGTCAACAAATTTGGGCTGGACTTGAAGATGCAGAAGAACTGAACGGGTTTGGCATTGTCAAACATAAGTCACCTCCGCGAACACCGAACAAGAACTTTCTCTTTGAAACTGCTAAATATCACGTAGTTGTAGAGAATGAGCAACGAGACAACTGGATTACTGAAAAGTTGATCGACTGCCTTGCCTCTAAAACTATCCCAATCTATTGGGGTGCCTCAAACATCGGTGATTATTTTAATACCGATGGCATGATTATCTTTAATACTATCGAAGAACTCAAGGATATTCTTGACAATCTTAATGAGAAGTTTTATGATGATCGTGTAAAAGTAGTTGAAGAAAACTACGAAAAGTCCAAGGAATATTGGGACTTTCATGCTAGAGTAAAACACGAAATTGCTGAATTTATTGGAGAATAGAATGTCTGAGCGTCAAAAGACTGCACTTGTTTGTGGTGCTGGTGGATTTATTGGTAGTCACATGGTTCGTCGTCTGAAGAGCGAAGGATACTGGGTGCGTGGTGTAGACATCAAGCGTCCAGAATATTCTCCTACTCTTGCTGACGAGTTCATTCTTGGTGACCTTACTGATATTGATCTGATGAAACGTGTCATCAGGTTCTCTGGGTATCAGGGTAATTTTTATGCAAATGTAGCAGAGAAGTTTGTAGAATCTTTTGATGAGATCTATCAATATGCTGCTGATATGGGTGGCGCTGGATACATCTTCTCCGGAGATAATGACTCTGAGGTGATGTATAATTCTGCTGCTATCAACCTCAACATGCTTAAGTGTCAACTGGAGTTGAATAAGCAGACAGAGCAGAATAAAACTAAGATCTTCTACTCTTCCTCTGCCTGCATGTATCCTGAGTATGCTCAGATGGATGTGGACAATCCTGGACTGAAGGAAAGTGATGCTTATCCTGCTGGTCCTGACTCTGAATACGGTTGGGAGAAACTGTTCTCTGAACGTTTGTATCTGACGTTCAACCGCAACCATGGTATCCCTGTTCGTATTGCTCGCTTTCATAACATCTATGGACCTGATAGCACTTGGAATGGCGGTAAGGAGAAGTCTCCTGCTGCTATGTGCCGTAAGGTAGGATATCTACCTGAACAAGGTGGTGCTATTGAGGTCTGGGGTGATGGAGAACAGACTCGTTCATTCCTCTACATTGATGAATGCATTGAAGCTACCCGCCGTCTGATGGAATCTGACTTCCTTGGACCAGTGAACATTGGTTCTGAGGAGATGGTAACCATCAATCAACTGGTAGATACTGTCGCTAAGGTTGCTGGTAAGGATGTAAGAAAGATTCATATTGATGGTCCTCTGGGTGTGCGTGGACGTAACTCCAACAACGATCTGATTCGTGAAGCACTTCAATGGGACTACAGCATGACCCTGGAGGAGGGTATTGCTAAGACTTACGCTTGGATTTCTGAACAAATTGCTGCGAATACTGAAGAATGAAAATCACAATCCTAGGATCTGCAGGTCAGATTGGTGCATACCTTTCTGAATACCTCAACAATAAGGGTCATGATGTCACGGGTATCGATATCGTGAATGGTCCTGAGTTTGACCTCAGGGTGACACCTAACACTGTTGTAGAGAAAGCGATTGAGAGTGCTGACTTTGTATTCTTTCTTGCTTTTGATGTGGGTGGTTCACGTTACCTGAAAAAATATCAACATACGTTTGAGTTCATTAATAACAATGCTCGTATGATGGCAAACACTTTCCGTTTGTTAGACAAATATAGTAAGAGATTTGTGTTTGCATCATCTCAGATGAGTAACATGTCTTACTCTCCTTACGGTGTGATGAAACGTGTAGGAGAACTGCACACCACTGCACTCAAGGGACTGACTGTTAAGTTCTGGAATGTATATGGCATTGAACATGACATGGAGAAAGCACATGTCATTACTGACTTCATCCGTAAAGGTTTTGAAGAGAAGCAGTTTGAGATGATGACCGATGGTACAGAGGAGCGTCAGTTCCTCTATGCTGAGGATTGCTGTGAGGCACTGGAGACTGTCATGGAGTCTTACACTGACTTCAAACCAGAAGATCCCCTTCACATCACGTCATTTAGAACAGAGACAATCAAAGAGGTTGCTGCTATGATTAAGGGATGTTTTTTCATGGACGGTATGTATGATGTAGATATTAAACCTGGACTTGCTAAAGACAGTGTTCAGATGGACAAGAGAAACACCGCAGACACCTTTATTCTTGATTGGTGGGTTCCTAAAACCACAATTGATAAGGGTATCAAAAAAGTGTACGATGAAATGAAGAAAAATTACTTATGACTATTGGATTTAACGGACTTGGTAACAGTGGTCGTCTAGGAAACCAACTGTTTCAGTATGCTTCTCTCCGTGGCATCGCAGCAAATAGGGGATTTGATTTTGTATTTCCTCCTCCATATGACAGCATTGACAACTATGGTGTTCATGAATGCTTTAAGTTAGATGGAATCAAAGAAGAGAACGTTGCTTTCTTGAATACCCAGCAAGGTGTTCAGGAGGCACATTTTCATTTTGATGAGAACCTGTATAACAACTGTCCTGACAATGTAAACCTGCTTGGTTGCTATCAGACAGAAAAGTATTTCAAAGACATTGAAGATGTCATCCGTAATGATCTTCAGTTTCAAGATGAAATCCTGAAACCATGTGAGGAGATGATGAGTGGATTTGACACTCGTCCTATAATGTTACATGTCCGTCGTGGTGATCCAAACTTGGCAGACAAGAGAGGATTTAAGTGGGCTTATACTAACCTGCAAGACCACCATCCACTCCAACCGATTGAGTATTATGAAAAAGGACTTGAGCATTTCCCAGAAGACACTCCCGTGATTGTTTTTTCAGACTCTATTGATTGGTGTAAGGAGCAAGAGTTCTTCTCTGCTGATCGTTTCCACATGTCTGAATCAACTGATAAGCATGAGGACGGTGCCCTGGTTCCCTTTGTGGACTTGTGTCTTATGTCTCTGTGTGACGGTGGCATCACTGCGAATAGTTCGCTATCCTGGTGGGGTGGTTATCTTCAGAAGGATAGAACTCGCAAACTGATCTCGCCTAAGATGTGGTTTGGTAAGGCATACAATCACGATACTTCTGATATTGTCCCTGAAAATAAAAACTGGATTGAGTTATGAAAATTGCTGTCTTGACTTCCTCTGTGGGTGCTACGCTGCCTGCAGAGGTTAGTGTTAAATATGATTCTGCAGATTACTTTGCCTTTACAGAAGAGGAACTGATTGAGGATTCCATGTGGACTCGTATGCCACTGCGTAAGTTCTCTATTGATAACAGATATGCGAACAGAAGGAATGCAAAGATCTACAAGATCATGCCTCACCTGTTTGTCCCTGGATACGACTACTATATTTGGGTTGACGCTACTCATGCAGTCAAGATGGACCCAAAAGAAATTGTAGAAACATATCTGAAGGACAGTGACATTGCTCTCTTCAAGCACCCTGAAAGGGATTGTGTGTATGAGGAGGCAGAACTTATCAAGCAAGTTAGGTTTGACTTCCTTGAGTTTGTTGAGAATCAAATGGTTTTCTATCAGTCACGTATCTTTGAAAAGCATAAAGGTCTATATGAATTGCCTTGCAGAATCCAAAGAAATACTTTGGAGATTCAAGCACTTATGCTAACATGGTGGGAGTTGATCTGTAAGTTTTCTTCTAGGGATCAACTGAGTCTTCCTTTTGCCTTGGATATGCATGGCATTACTCCTGCAATCATGCCAGGTAGAGCAAATGGACTCATGCTGAATGAGATTTTACCCCAAGTAATTACGTCAGATCATCAACGATAATGTGTAGTTTTTTATTTACGAATAAAGAGATAGAGGATCTTGATTATGTAAACCGTTACATGGAGGATCGTGGACCTGATAGCACTAACATTGTAGAAGTTGGTGACTATACTTTCATTCACAATCTTCTTAGTATCAGTGGTGAGTTCACTCCACAACCTTTCCTCAATGAGGAGAGACAGATTGCTTGTGTGTACAACGGAGAGATCTATAATGCCATGGAGCATTACACCTCTGATGGTGAATGTATCATTCCAAAGTATCTACAGCATGGATTTTTCTTTCCAAACATGTTGGATGGTGAATTTGCTATCTGTCTTGTGGATTATGCGAACGAACGTATTGTCCTATCGTCAGATGTGTTTGCCACTAAACCTATTTGGTATGCCATCAATGGAGACAAGATTGGTGTAGCCACTTTTGAGTCTGCTTTACTTGCTCTTGGGTTTACTGATGTCAAGAAGATTCCAGCAAACACTAGGATGCTTCTGGACATGGACACTCTTGAGATTCTGGATCAAGGTTCAGTGTTTAAGTTTGACCTGAGGCAATACAAGACTACCTTTGATGATTGGAACGCTGTGTTTGCAGAGTCTATCCGTAAGAGAACTAAAGGTATTCGCGAGAAGGTCTTCATTGGACTCTCAAGTGGATATGACAGTGGTTCTATTGCATGTGAATTGAGACGACAAGGCATTCCTTATAAGGCATACAGTATCACTGGATCTGAGAATATGCCAGTTCTTTCTGGTAGACATGCTCTTATCGGAGATGAATCTGAGTATGAATTGTTTACTATTGATGAGTATGGTCCTGGTCGCCAATCACTTACCAAGTACTTGATTGATAATGTAGAACCATTCAAGAATACCATTCACTCTAGTTCTAGTGACTATAATGAATATGGTATGGACATCAAAGATGATCATGGTGCAGGAAGTTTAGTTGCTGTCTGTACTATGGCAAAGAGAGACGACAGAAAGATCTATCTCTCTGGTTCTGGAGCAGATGAACTGTTCTCAGACTACGGTTTTGGTGGGACCAAGAAGTATTCTCATAGCAACTTTGGTGGTCTTTTCCCTGACGATCTCTCAACTATCTTCCCTTGGGCATCTTTCTATGGCAGCTCACAAGAAACATACATCGCAAAAGAAGAACACGTTGCAGGGTCTTTTGGTCTTGAAACCAGATACCCGTACCTGGATAAATATGTCGTACAAGAGTTTCTTTCGCTTACTCCTGAGTTAAAGAACTCCAAATATAAATCAGTTCTTTATAATTATCTGATTGAAAATAATTATCCCTTCTGTGAAAACGAAAAAATTGGATTCTGACATGACAGTAACGATTGGAAAAGGCATCCGTGCCGGCAACTATGGTGGATGGAACTTCTCAACGGAAGAGAACTTTCAATTCAGTAATCTTGGAACAAACCTCTATCAACTTGCAAGAGTAGTAGATAAGTGCGGAGAGAATAACGTCTTTGTTGACCTTGGGGTTGACTATGGTGTGTCATCTCTTACCATGACCTATGATTCTGTAGAGAGAAACAATACAGTCTATGGAGTTGATACTCAGTTCAGGCGTCTTGGGTTTGATCTTGGAGAGTATCCTACTTACAAAATAATTCAGGGAGATAGTTCTAGTGTTGGTAAGGCATGGGACACTGAAGAATATGGAACTGTAAAACTTCTTTTCGTTGATTCTATTCATGTTGCTGCTCAGGTTGCATCAGAACTTTATCACTGGTGGGATCACATGGAAGAGGATGGATACATTGTCTTCCACGATACTAACTGGCCAGCAGGAATGCATGACCTTACCTGGGTTCCTGAAGTTAAGGAGAAGGGTATTCAGTGGGATCGCCCTGAGGTTGCAGTTGGTCGCTTCTTTGAAATTACAGAATTATTTGAGAAGTATGGTAATGAAGGATTTACCTATGAAGATGATTACATCTCTGTGCTTCATCGCCCTGAGTCTTGGGGAATGACCACAGTTCACATTAAGAAAAAGAAGAACTACAAAGAGAATATTGACGACTGGTCTGATATTTTTGAGGACAGAAACAGAGTTATTGGTTACTTCCAAAGAGAGAGAGAAGCATTCTACATTGATGATCTGAGTGAGTGATGAAACATTTTCATGTATGCTGCGACGGCAGTTTTGGCAACAGATATAGTGGTCTGATTGGTGGTATTACACTAGCAAGATTGTGTGACCTACCAGTTAAGGTAAGCTGGCCAAGTACAAATATGTGTAGAGCAAGGTTCTATGAACTTTTCTCTGAAGAAAATAATCTTGAGGCATCTGATACAAACATTAGAGAATATTATGTTATTGGTGAACAATATAATCTTCTCTCATGTGACGCATCCTATCTACAGTTCTTTAGAAATCCAGGTAGGATGGAACCTAATAATATGAATGTTGAGTCATTTCGCAATTTCGTAAACTCATCAGACAAACCAGTCTTCTATTACACTCCATTGTTGTATGATTGGATTCCTGAGGAAGAGATTAAGAAAACGATAAGGGAACTTAGATTCAGCGATGATGTTCTTGAAAAGGTTGGAAAATTCCTTGACGAGAATGAACTGCGACAGGGTTACTATGGTATTCACCTGCGTATGACTGACTTTGTTAATATTGAATCGTTTGATGTTGATCATTGGATTCAGACAGTTGCAAAGGCGTCTGATCAGAAATTCTTTGTATGCTCTGATGATCCTGATACAGAGGCAAGGTTCAATGAACTGCCTAATGCGTTCTCTTATCCGAAGCTTCATAAGACTGAGAAGTATATTCCTGAAGGTGAATGGCATCATCCATACACCGATGATGATGGTAGGCACTCTGTATTCAATGTAGAGAGGGGTGCAGAGCACGTTAAGGAAGCAGTCATAGACTTTATCCTGCTTTCCTTGTCCAATCCTTTTGACACGGGCAAACAGAGTACTTTCTTAAGGATGGCAAAACGAGTGGGGACAGCATTGCGATGATTTCTATTGCTATCCCTGCTTATGGTATGAGGGGTCTTGGTTCAAAGTTTCTAACTCAAATGTTTGAGACCATTGACAACCAAACCTACAAAAATGTTGAAGTTGTTGTCTCTGATCATTCGCAAGATCTTGGCATTCTTGATACATGTGATAAGTATTCTGATACTTTTCCTGTCACATACATTAGAAATTTTTATGATAGAGGGAATGGTCCTGCAAACACCAATATTGCATTGAAGCATTGCTCTGGTGACTTGATTAAAATTATGTTTCAGGATGATTTGTTCACTGATGACACCGCATTGGAGAAGATTCATGATCGATTTAATGAAACTGAATGTGCGTGGGTAGTGACTGGATTCTCTCATACGACTGACGGAAAAAACTTTTACAGACCAATGGTTCCGCGTTGGTCTGAGCATCTTTTAGAAGGACAGAACTTTATGGGTGGTCCTTCTATCGTGACATTGAGGAGAGAGTGTCTTGAATACTTTGACCCCGAATGTAAGATGTTAATGGATACCGAGTTTTATCATAGAATGAGATACTTCCACGGTATGCCTGAGATTATTGACGATATTTGTGTTTGTAGTAGAGAGGGTGATTATAGAATTTCATCTAACGCGGAGCTAGATATTATCTGTGAACATCCTGATGGATCTTGGCAGATGAACGCTAAGGAGTTAGAATACGTAACTGAAAAGCACAAGGAGACTAGAGACTATGCTGAGTAATACTACTTTTATTGTGCCACTACGAATCGAATCGTTTGATCGATTGCGAAATGTGGTTGTCAGTTCAATCTATCTCCTTGATAAAACTGACTGCACTCTCATTATCAAAGAGGCAGATTCGGAATCTGCTTTTGAGGCATCTGCACTTCCTCAGATTCGTGAGTGTGTTGGTGAAGAGAAGTGTAAGCGACTGATTCACGTTTTTGAGAAGAATGATGATCAGTTCTTCCATAGAACTAGACTTCTCAATGACATGGTGATGATGACCAAGACTCCTGTGGTTGTCAATTATGATTGTGATATTCTTCTTCCTCTTGAGTCTTACCAGAAGTGTGAGGAGATGATCCTGAATGGTGAGTGTGATATGGTCTACCCTTATGGCGATGGCAACTGGCAGTATCAGATCTTCACTGATGATGATCTGGTTTCTAGATTTATCAACAATGATTATGACCTGAGTATTCTGCGTGAGAAATCCAGAGTATATGATGCTAAGTATGGTTTCTGTCAGTTTTATTCTACTGAAAAGTATATTGAAGGTGGTTTAGAGAATGAAAACTTTATCGCCTATGGTTATGAAGATAATGAGAGATACCATCGATTCAATAAACTTGGATATAAGGTTGGTAGATATGATGGAAATGTATATCACATGGAGCATGAAAGAACTCCTAATTCCTGGTTCACAAACCCATATATCGAAAACAATAAAAACCTGTATGAGATGATCCTAAAGTTTGACACTCAAGAACTTTTCGATTATTATCAGCAGCAGGAGTACCTCAAAACTCAGAAAGCAAAAATCAAATGATTGGATTTAACAATCTGGGACGAATGGGCAGACTTGCCAATCAGATGTTTCAGTATGCTTCTCTTAAGGGCATTGCAAGTCATCATGGTTATGACTGTATGATTTCATATCATCCCGACTTTGTGGATGATGGTATTGGTAATATGCTTCGCACAGAGTTGTTTGACTCTTTTGATTTGAAAGTCAAGACTGGTATATACCAAGCATCTACTCTTGCTGAGAGGCAGTTTCATTTTGATCAGGAGCTATTTGATAAGTGTCCTGACAATGTGGTCCTACAGGGATACTTTCAAACGGAAAAATACTTCAAGCATATCGAAGAAGAGATTCGCAAAGATTTTACTTTCAAGGATGCTATTCTAAATCCTTGCAAGGAGATGATTGAGTCAGTAAAAAATCCGATCGCTCTTCATGTTCGTCGCACTGATTATGTGACGAACTCTGCCAATCACCCACCATGTACTCTTGATTATTATAAGAGGGCACTGTCTTACTTTGAGACACATCGTAATGTGATTGTTTTCTCTGATGATCCTGCATGGTGCAATGAGCAGGAATTATTTTCTGACGAACGTTTCATGATCTCTGAGAACGATGATAATCGTATTGACTTGTGCTTAATGTCTCTGTGTAATGACTATATCATTGCCAACTCAACTTTCTCTTGGTGGGGAGCATGGCTCTCTGCTAATAAGGATAAGAAAGTGATTGCCCCCCTCCAGTGGTTTGGAACTGGATATACTAAAGACCACGATACAAAAGACGTAACACCCGATGGATGGACACGAATTTAGTAAGATGGACAAGAATAAGTCTGCATATAAACTAGAGGGACTGCCTGCAATTTATTGGTTGAACCTGGATGCCGATGAGAATCGGAGGTTCTACATGGAGGAGCAGTTTAAATATTGGAATATAGAAAACCATACTAGGATTGCTGGATATGATGCGAGGGAAGATGATCCATCCGAACATCTGAAAGGAAAGGTTCCTGATAACGTCAGTCCTGCTGAGTTGGGATGTTGCATGTCTCACCTTAAAGCAATCAAATATTTCTATGAAGAGACTGATGATGAGTATTGCATGATCTTGGAGGATGATGTAGACTTTTCAACAGTGAAGTATTGGAACTTTACTTGGCGTGAGTTCGTTGGATACCTTCCTTATGATTGGGACTGTGTTCAGATGACCACGATCACCACAGGTGACATTCATGTTAAGTTGCACTTGAAATTTATTAATGATTTCTCTGCTGCTGCTTACTTGATTTCCCGTCACCATGCTGCTAAGATACTTAAGCACCATATCCGTGGTGACAAATACAAACTGGATAATGGGGTTGTTCCTAGAGCAGTTTCCGAGGATGTAATTCTGGAAACAGGGAAGACTTTTACAATTCCATTGTTTTTGTATAATCTAGACTTCGGTTCTACGATTCATCAAGAACACATTGGCGTTTTCCATCAGGGTCCTCATACTGCTCTTACGAACTATTGGCAACAGCAAGGTGCTAGTGTTAATATTGGAGACTGGATGAATTACGACCCTTATCTTGGTAGGATTACCACACACTCTCAACAGCAGAATGTAGAAAACCTACCAAGTTGACATAATCTTAATGGTTTGTTAGTATAAATACTTAACCTTTTGTCTTATTATAACAAAAGGTAACAACGGGGAGATGTCGATTCCCCTTCATCTGCGGGTAACCATTCCGCAAGTAAAACGAGGTAACTAAAATGTTTAAATCTGTATTCGCAGCAACTGCTGCTCTCTCCATGTCCGCTGGTGCTGCTTTTGCAGGTCCCTACGTTAACGTAGAGGCAAACTCTGGTTTCACGGGTTCGGATTACTCTGGAACCACCACAGACGCCCATATTGGCTACGCTGGTGATGCTGGTGACGTAGGATATTACGTCCAAGCAGGTCCTAGCATCGTGGCTAATGATGGTGCTGACACCGAGACCGTTTTCTCTGGTAAAGCTGGTGCTTCTGTTGCTGCTACCGAGCGTCTTGACATCTATGGTGAAGTTTCCTTCGCAACTGGCATCGATGATGCTGACAACGGTTACGGCACTAAGGTCGGAGCAACCTTCTCCTTCTGATAGATTGTTAGGAATCGAACATTAACCGATCCTTAAATCTAAATACACGGACTTCTGTTAGAATACGGAAGTCCGTTTTTAATGAGACAAGTAAACATTACAAAGGAATTACAAATGAAAGCAATCGCACTTGCCGCACTGGCAGCATCTGCACTGGCGACACCTGCCCTTGCAGGACCCTACGTAGAGTCCAAGCACGAATTTAAAGGCACTGATGAAGATTACAGCAAGGCTGTACATCAGGCACGGGTTGGTTATGATACCAAAGTTGGCGCTCTCAAGCCTTACATTGAAGGTGGTTTTGGAGTAACATATCCTGAAGATGGTGATCAAACCAATTTTACCGTTCTGGAAGTTGGCACAAAGGTTAAGATTACCGAAAAGTTTGGCGCTTATGGTAAGTGGGAAAACATCTTCCAAGATGAAGATGATACCCGTGACTGGAAAGTCGAAGTCGGCACTAAGTACAAGTTCTGATCAATAATTCAAAAAAGAGGATATTCAAATGAAACTCTCTGCTCTCGCAATGGGTGCTCTGGCACTCACCGCTACTACTCCTGCAATCGCAGGATCCCTGAATGGTGCTGGTGCATCATTCCCCGCTCCAATCTATCAGCGTTGGTTCAAGGACTATGCTGATAAGACTGGCAACCAAGTCAACTACCAAGCAGTTGGATCTGGTGCTGGTGTCCGTCAGTATAAGGCAGGCACTACTGACTTTGGTGCATCTGATAAAGCAGTTTCTGATAGCAAACTTGCTGGTATCTCCCGTCCTATGGTACAAATCCCTATGACTGGTGGTGCAATCGCAGTTGCATACAACAAGCCTGGTTGTGATCTGAAACTGACTCAGATTCAACTTGCTAAGATTGCATACGGAACTATTCAAAATTGGTCTGAAGTTGGATGTGGTTCAGGTAAGATGACTTGGGTTCATCGCTCTGATGGTTCTGGAACCACTGCTGGTTTCACCAACTCTCTGTCCGCATTCTCTCCTTACTGGGATATTCGTGTAGGACGTGGTAAGTCCGTCCGTTGGCCTGGTTCTAATGCCGTTGGTGCTAAGGGCAACTCTGGTATTGCTGGTGTAATTAAGAACACTCCTGGTGCTATTGGTTATCTGAACTATGGTTATGTGAAGGGTTCCTTCCAACAGGCAGCAATCCAGAACAAGGCAGGAAACTATGTCCGTGCTAATGCAGAAACCTCTGCTGCTGGTCTGTCTCAGATCAAACTGGATAGCAAACTGCGTGGAACCGATGCTAACCCTGCCGGTGCTAATGCATTCCCTATCGTTTCTCTGACTTGGATCCTTGCTGAGCCTGGTCACAAGACTGACGATGTAAAAGCAGCACTTCGTTATATGCTAAGTGAAGATGCACAAAGCAAGTCTGACTCTTTGGGTTATGTTCCTCTTCCTGAGGATCTCCGCCAGAAGTCCCTTGCTGCTGTTGAGAGTCTCTGATGAACTGTGATCCCAAGTGGAAGCGGTGGTGTATTGCCTGCTGTTCTTCACAACTATGGTTAGTCCCTGCTGCTCTGCTTGGGGTTCTCATTCTCATTGAGGGTATTCATACTGCTGCTCATCTTAAGATGGAGCAAGATGTTCATGGTTATTGTAAGCAAAATGCAGAACACCAAGAGAACATAGAATTTGCTGACGAGTGGTGAATATAAAAAGAGACCTTGACAGGTCTCTTTTTTTACTATATAATATGTAAAGATTTACAACAACAAGTAAATGACTGTAACAACAGAGGATGGTGGACGCCAAAATTTGTTCGCCCGTGAACCACAGATGTACATTTCCAAGAGTGACGCAGAGCGTTATGGTTATGAAACCTATGCTGAGAGAGCAGAGAAGTTAAATGGACGCACTGCTATGCTTGGATTTGTTGCTGCTATTATCTCTTATGCTACTAGTGGCAGTGTATTTTTCTTTGGCATTTTCGGATTCTGATGACTGAACTATTAACTTATTATGTGATTGCAAGTTTGCTTTTTGTTGGAGCACCAGCAATCTTCTTTATTATTGTATTCATGCCTGCCCTTCAGAACACGAAGGGTAGAATGGTAGGATACAAAGATCACAAAACATATGGAGATTCCTCCATTTACGAGAACACTCCAGGAGATCAAACTAAATTTTACCTTGAACTTCAGGGTAATATATAAGTTAGACAGATCTAGTTAATATGTCCAATCCAAATGCTCTCTATGAAGACATGGAGAAACTAAATGCCCTATATGAAGAACTCTGTTGGGGGCACGATGATGAACTAGAGTTTCAGATCGAATACCTGAGAGGTAAAGGCAGAATCACTATTAAAAACAAAACACAACAGGAGAAAAACAATGGGATTTAACGAAAAGAATGAAAGATTGAATGGATGGGCAGCAATGCTCGGCATTATTGCAGCATTGGGTTCCTATGCTGTAACTGGACAAATCATTCCAGGTGTATGGTGAACGACTTATTACTCATAGCAGCTTCCATGATAGGAGGGTTTATCTTTGCTGCCCTATTGACTGATGGAAATGTTGATGATGATGACAATGGACCAGGTGGAGGACTAATGCAACCTGTATATACACCTCCAGCTGCTTGACAAATACAACTGAATAACC
>Ga0209992_10002405_pt1 | contig 17175 bp, 35 predicted proteins | sample 2SBtaG_2_FD_182564 | JGI IMG/M metagenome (GOLD analysis project Ga0209992, IMG submission 182564) | Deep subsurface microbial communities from Kolumbo volcano to uncover new lineages of life (NeLLi) - 2SBTROV12_ACTIVE470 metaG (SPAdes)... | ecosystem: Environmental > Aquatic > Marine >... | reverse complement strand
CAATCATTTAAATTGTTTTTATAGTGTGTTTGACTAGCAAATGTACCATATTTTTCTGTAATTTTAAAGTATTTTTTTATATGATCTTCTAATTCTGTATGATAAAACTCTTGAGAAACCTCACCTCTTCCATCTTGTGAATCATATATATGATTAGCGGCAGCTCCAACTTTTTCATTATAATTCGGAGTTGAAATCATAAAAACGGTATTATCATTCATAAGATCTTTAGCGTTTTTTAAATATTTATCAATATTATTTTTACCAATATGTTCAGCGACTTCAAAAGAAACTATCATGTCCCAATTGTTTCCAAACTCTGAAAGATCATCTTCTATAATATCTTTTTGATAAAACTTAATCCAATCTACATTTTCATATTTAAGATTAGCTTGATCAACAGTTTTAGATCTAAACTCTAACCCACAGTATTGATCACATTTAAATCTATTTCTATAAAACACTTCAGCTAAATTACCGGAACCGCTTCCATAATCTAAAATTCGTTGTCCTATCTTAGCTTTTTTTAAAACATGGGTCCACCTTAAGTAATGAGCAAACTGATCTCTATGGAACACGTGGCGCTCAAAAGTAGTCTCAGGGTTTAATTGTGTTAGATTATATTTTTTCATTTTTTTTATCCTCTTCATAGTTATGTAGTCCTCCTAGATAAGCGATAGCATCTAGTATATTATCTTTTTTATGATTATAACTTTCTCTTGAAAGTTTTAAAGCAATTAATATAAGAAAAATATCTCTTGCTTCTAATTCTTTTCCAGTACATCCTGATGCTATTTTAGCAGCTCTTTCCATTCCTTCTGAAAATGGACCATATTGCCTTTCTTTTTCAGATGATCTTTTATTTACTATTTCATCAGCTTCTTTAAAAATTGACTTCATATTCCAGTACTCCCAAATCCTTTGTCACCTCGTTCTTGATGATCTTCTTTTTTATACATTTCTGAAATGTAATCATGTTCCATTACTACAGCATAATTTACTTTAATTAAAACAAATTGTACTAATTTCATACCAGGATTAATTTCAAACTTTTTCTTTTTTAAATTTACAATATTTAAATGAATTTCTCCAGTATAGTTTTCATCTACAACACAAGCTCCAACCTGTAAATTGTTATTTACCGCCATTCCGCTTTTGTTAAAAGCAACAAGAGCATGACCTGGCGGCATTTTAACAACTATGCCAGAAGGAATATTTATATTTTGCAAACTTTTTATGGTTGTTTTTTTAAAATCATTAGGAACAAAAAAATCAAAACCAGCATTTCTTCCGGATCTTTCTGGTAATTTTACGTTTTTTGTTCTAAATACGCGCAATGTTCTTTCATCTTTAATATATTCTTTCAAGTAATCCTCCAACTCGTGTCTTCCTGCTTGTTTAAAAAATGACATAATTAAAACGGCAATTCATCTTCATCATTTTTAGATTCTTCAGATCCATATTTCGTCATAAGTTGATCAGCTTTATTAGGTTTCCAAGGATCTTCAAAGGCGTAATGAGTAACACCTTTATCTGAAGGTTCTTTTCTTCTTGATACAATTAAGTTTGCCCAATCTTTATCTTCTATTGATTTTAATTGTTCAATGAACTCTGAAACTTTTATGCTAATCTTTAACTGACTTCCTCCATTATCAAAGGTTTTTTCTTTTATGATCATTCCGTTTATGTAGTTTTTTTCTTCTGGCATATTCACTCCTTAGTACGTTTATTAATTTTCCCAACTCCCAATTTTCAAGATCGTTTAGCTTTCTTTTTGTTCCGAATAGTTCTCTCTTTATATCCAAGACTGAATTTACTGATAGGTAGCTCTGTGCGGTTCCCACGATCCCAAGTAAAGAAAGTTTTCTCTCCGTCAGATCTCCTACAGATTGCACATTTTTCTTTTTGTTTTCCGAGTCTTGGAAAGTCTTTATAATTAAATTGGATATATTTTCCTTGTCCGACATTGTATATTTGGTGAACCTTGTTACATTTTGTGCAGATTCTTATTTCTCTATCTGCGTTTCTTTCAGCGTTTTTATTATAATCAGAATATCTAATTCCATTCTGGCAATCTTTTCCATAGTAAATTAATTCAAGATAATTTAAATGATCATTTTTAGCCACCCGGTTGCCTCATAAGATTGTAAGTAATTGCGTCCATCACTCCATGTTCATTACATTTAGGACATATTGTAAAGTTTTTTATTCCAGCTTTCTGCTTAAAAGAATAGTCACATTCTGAACAAATAACATCTACTGATCTTTCAACTTTTTTAGGATCTATTATAGCTTTTCCGAAACTATCATTCCTTAACCAATTTTTAAATCCAGCATTATAATTCTTATAAGTTTTTCCATTAGCTTCTAAATAATCTGAAAATTTATCATATTCTAATTTAACATTGACTGTAGGAAATTCAGATTGCAAATTATTAAGATTTTCTTTTATTTCCTCTAATTGATTCTTTTTACTTTTAGCTTTAACTTTATGTTTATTTTTATCACCTTTTGAGGGGCTTGTAAGCCCCTTATTAGCCCCTAATAAGTTATATTTAGTAAGAATATTAATAACCGATAAATGAGCCCGATTGTTTTCATTTAATTCTCCATATTGATATTCTACAAACTTAGGAATGAACCACTTGTCTTTTTTAAAAGGAACTATTTTTCTGTTAAAAACTTCTAATATTTCTTCTTTATTATACTCAATTCCAATATGAAAAGAAGCTGACTCAATATCTGCATCGTAAATTCCAGCATGATCACAATTATCTAATAAATAAAACCAAAATAATTTATATTTAGGATCTAATTTTCTGATCCAAAGCTTTTTCCATTTAGTTGATTCCGTAAATCTTTTTGCCAATTTTTTCCTCCAGTTCTTTAAATTCTTTATTAAAATTTAAAAATGAAATTAAATTATTTTCATTAATTATTTTAGTAGTTTTTTCCATAAAATTAAATACAACAGCATGATTATTTTCTAATATAAAATCTTTATTAAAATGATTTTTTTTAAAATCTGCTGTGATCATAAAAAGTTCAAATTTTGTTTTAGAAGCTATTTTATTTAAAGCGTTAAAGTAGTGTTTAAATCTTTTTAAAACTTCCATCTGCATGTGACCATGGCGTTCATTCATATGTTTATATTCAATAAATCTAATTCTTTCTTTTCCATCTTTCATTTTTCTATATTGACATGCGTCAATGTCTATTAATGTCAAATCTTTTCTTATATTTTTGTAATGATACTCAGTAAAATCAGATGCAAATTTTCTATCCATTATAATTTTCCCGTATATTTCATTAACATCATCTTTAATAGTTTATAATTTTCTTCAGTAGCAATCCATCGTTTTTTAACTAACTTGTCTCTGGTAAAATTATGTAGATCTTTAATATGATCTTTTTCTTCTTTGGTAAATTTTGATTCCCATAGATCAACGTGGTCTTTAGGAAAAGATGAAACGTGCTGATGACAACCAAAGCATAAAGCCATAGCATTGCAAGGCTCTATTCTTGTTGCCCAGGATCTTCTTCCGTAGAAATGGGAGCAATGTAATCCTTGACTCTTTTCGACATATTGTTTTTTGCACCTTTGACAAGTCCAATTATCTCTATATCTAATATAGTCGGAAAACACTACATCCCATTTAGTACGCTTTATCGCCATTTAATTAGCAAACTAACTATATCCACTAAATTTTTTAAGATAGATTTGAATGAAGCCAACCAATCAAATTCAACTTTTTCAATTTCAGCAGGTAATGGCAATTCTTCTTGTTCAATACCAGTTTCAGATCCAACCTCATTTCTTTCCATAGGATAAGGCATTAATATTTTTTAATTCTATCTTGCAATTCTATCATTCTTCTAAATGCAGCACCATTATGACTAATTTTCTTTTTAGAAATTAGATCTCTATACATTCTTATTACACTATAAAGAACTTTTTTATGTAGCTTCTTCATTATAAATCCTGAAGCTTGTCAATAAGTTGTGACATTTCCCAGGTATCTTTAGGCTTTTCTATTTCTGCAAACCACATAGCCCTTTCATCGTCATCGCTTACTTTTTCATTAATTAATTTATTGGCTCTGTATTTTTGCTTATCTGAAGGTGGACCATATTGTTTTGCTGGTTTCATTTCTGAGTGCTGAGCAGCAAATTCATCTGCTTCGATTTCAGAATAAAAATCACCATAAACATCTATAAGCGTTAATGTCAATCTATCCTTTAATCTCTTTTCAGCCATCGCCCAAAAATAAGGCATTCTACAATTCTCTGGCATAGCTTCGCCAAAACTCCATATCGTTTTTTCCTTATAAGTAGCTTCGCCATATAAAACAATAGATGTCATTCCATCTCTAATTATTTCTGGCTTGTGAAATACAACTCCTTCTATATCAGCAATCTTCATAACTGCTTTATGGCTTATTATCCATTTGCCAGACTGCTTATGTTTCCAAAAGTCATCTGCTTTTAATTCGTAGAGTTTTGCTAATTCCTTATTATCCATTCTATCCTCCAAATATATACATTATTACTCGTGATATTGTTACTATTCCAGCTATTAATCCCACGATCAAAATAAAATAGCTAAAGTTCTTATTAAATGTTTCTATTATATTGAGCATAATTTTCTCGACTTTAGAGTCTCAATAACTTTCATTTTAACCTGGCTTGTTTCTTGTTTAGTCCCAGATCCATAGACATATAAAGCAGACCAAACTTCAATCTTGCCAACGTGCTTAGATTTTAATTCTATGTTATCAATTAACTCCAAGAAGTTATCTCCAAATATATTTAATCCGTGCATATTACCATCAGATCCATCATAGATAACATCAGCCATATAGAAACTATTCGCTTTTGACATGTAAAGTTCCTCCAAGTTGATCAACAATCTTTTCTAATCTTGCTACCAAAGTTGCAAATCTATCTATGCTCATATCCTTTGGTTTAGGAATTATTATTGTAACTCCATCTTTTTCTTTAATAGTCATACTTCCTCCAAGTAATTTAAAAGGGACACCGATATGATGATGATTGGAGGACAAAGCAACTGACGTTGCATTTGAAACGATGCCCCTTTAATTCTTTTATTTTGTCCTCTTATCATAATTAAATCTACTTCTTAGTTAGGTAAGATAAAATAGTTTTTCTAAGATCTTGAGAATGTTGCCTCTCACTTAAGATCTCTTTGAACATATTATTATTCTGGATCCATACTGCTATAAATAAAACTGTAATAATAAATGAATAAACTATCAAAATATATTTCATTGTTTTCCTCCTGGTTTTTTAAATGACTTTAATTTTATATATTTTATAAGTGTAGAAAGTCCTCCAACTGTCATTAAGATATACAGTAATCCATGTGGCTCTCCACAAAGTCCTAATATATGTTTAAGAAATTCCATTTTCTTTTTCTTCAACCCAAATCATATCATCAGGGTTTAATATTGCTTCTGATTCTTCTCTCGCATTTGTGAAAAATAAAATATCTTTTTTATATATTTCTCCTTCATAAACAATAGCATTACCTCCTAATGGCTGGAATCTTAAAGCAAACATATAAGCTACTTTAATATCTGTTGTCCAAGAAACACCTATACTACTTTTATGATTATCTTTAACAAGAACACCACGATAAACTTTAACCATTTCTGGTAATTTGTCATATATTTCTTGTGAGTCTTCATCTGTTTTGCTTTTTACTTCGCTAAAAAACCCTAAAACAATATCCCAAGATTTAAATACAGTCAAAGGAAATTCTGTTTCTATATAAGCGTTTATTCCTTCTCGCTCTATTGCCTTATCCATTATAACTCCTCCAAGTATGATCTTGCAATCATCATTTCAAGAGTAACCATTTTTTTAGTTGGATGTCCTTTAAGTTTAGAACGTTTGCTTTTGTTCATTATTTGTTCTCCTCATTTTGTTCAATTAAATATTGACTTCCTCCTCTATCAATAATTGCTAAGTGCCTTTCAATTAAATCCCATATATTTGGATAAATCTCTTTATTGTCCTTATCCAACATAAAACTAAAACATTCTTCTTGAGTAAGCTTACCATTTTTATTTGACATTACAACTCCTCCAAATATGATTCTGCTATTTCATAAAAATTAACTTTTTTAATTGCTGAATTACAAACATCAGCAAAAAAACCTGTTTCAAATCTAACCGATTCTTCACATAAATCGTTAGCTAAAGATTCTAATTCTTTGGCTAAGTCATTTTTAGCATTGGCTCTTCCTTCTACTTCTTCAGCTAAATAAATTATAGCTTTGTAAGAATCTTCGCTGTTATCAATCCAGAGTTTAAAATTCCAAGTTTCCCAATTAGTCCATCCGTTGTATTCTTGATTACTCATTATATAGCCTCCTTAATCGTTATTCTTCTTGAGCATTTCCATTTAATATTGGTAATTGGTTTTTTAGATCCCCAATCTTGAATATGCCCATTTTCACAAATAGACTGCTGAAGATAAACGATTTCTAATTCAGTTGTTTCAGGATTCCAATCATATTTGCCATTAGTTTTCTTATGTGCCTGTTGCGTTGTTTGCTTCCCAATCAACTTTTGTTTTGTATTACATCTCATTATTAATCCTCCTTAATTAATTTAGCTTTAGTAATTTTTTGTTCGCTAAAATCAACATTGTCAAACTGATGATAATAAGGATGATCATAATTAATCGAGCCGTCTTTATTAAAAAGATTATTATTTGGATATTTTGCATTTATTAAGTTTACTGTTTTGTTATTCATTATTTGTCCTCCTAAAGACGAGGTAGCTTTACGCTACCTCTATATTAACAAGTTTATAACCATTCCATTCAATACATTTTTTTTGTATAGACTCAGGAAGTAATAGTGCTTCCATTCTATCTTCTACCTCTTCTTGAAATTCATCAAGAATACAAGCCCAGGTTGCAGGGCTTGACTGTATCATATCATCATCTACTTCATCAAATGAGCAAACACCTTTTTTTACAAGAGATGCCATCACTCCTCTAAATTTTTTCATATCATAATTACTATAATATAAATATCCACATAAGCCATGCCCATCGCTTGAATGGTCTGAATAAATTATATCTTCAATAATTTCCATTTCATTCATAGTCACCTTTGCTGTTTTAATTTTCTTAGTTGTCTTAAAGGCTGCTCTCTTATATCCTGTTGCACCTAAACTTTTAAGTACCTCTTCTAAGTTTCTTTCAATTTGCAAAAGGCTTTCGCAAAGAACACTTGTTTTGTCATCGTACCACACGTCTTTTAGTTCTGATCTTGTTATTTCTAAAGAATGTTTTAGTTTTTCGATTATTGTATTCATTTTGTCCTCCAAGACTGTTTGTTTATTATTAATCATCATGGTGTAATATAGCACAAAAAACTAATATAGAAACACTTTTTATTAAAAAAGTTAAAATAAATTAAAAAATATAGTTATTTCTTAAATAAGGTTCATATTCATATGTTAATGGAAGCTTTTTGCTTTATCATATATATATTAAAAAAAAGAATAAAACGAGCTTTAAGAGGTAAATATGGAGCAAAAATTAAAGAAATCCCCCCTTTGAAGTGATCTCAGGGGGGAGGAGGAGAGAGGAGGAGAGAAATTTATAATTGTTCTATAATATTCAGCGTAATGCTGGTTGCCCCCTGTGCTACTTCCTCAAATGCAAAAGTATCTTGATTGAATCTTACCTTGACAGAATTTGCCCCACTGCTTGCAAAATCATCTTCAGCAAAATAAAAAAAGGTTTTTCTTCCATCGGCATAATCTATTAAAGCTTGTAGTTTTGCTTGATCGGCAGCAGATAAAAAAGTATAAGTCATAGACCAAGATCTACGTTTGCCATATCTTTCTACTGTATAAACTTCCCCACCAATCGCCTGGTTCCTTATAATACCAGAATAATCAGTTCCGTATTGGACACCGATATTCGGATTCCTTCCTGGAGTGAAAGTAGCTTTACTTGCCCCATCACTTCCATCGTCAAATGCTGCTGTTGAAATTGCCATTAGCTAACCTCTATGAATTGTGCTTGTAATTTTCCTGAATTTCTTGTTAAAGATGTAACCATAAAATATGCCCCAGAGAAACTTTTATTGAACGCAGTTGAAGGAAGCATAGATGAAAAAGTGCAGATATCTCCTAATTCCATATCGAATAAAGTTGGATTTACTACATCAGCTTTTATAATAACTCTGGGTGAAGATCTTAGATTACCATAATAATTAATAAAACCAGCATTTGCAGAAGAAGGAGTTAAATCAGAACCTATCCCACCAACTAATCCATCTAAATTATAATTAACTACCTGAGCAGTTGCTATATTGTAATTAGACCTAATTGTTGATTCTGAAGCAGTTGTTTGACTTCTATAATTTCTTCTTTTGGCTGGGTGAGGATCATAATTAACTAATATGTCTGTTATTAAACTTGAAAGAGGAGTGTGCGAATAACTTACGTTAGCAACATCGTTTTTATCTAAAGTATGGTTTGCAGAAGAATAAGAATCTTTTACATATATATATTTAACATCTCCAGAAGCTGAAAACGTACTTACAAATCCACCTTCAAATTGAATTTTATCTAAAAATTTCTTTGCTGGCATAGGTTCTAATAAATTATATCTACAAGTCCAGGAGGATCTTGAAGTGTTTAAATCTGACCAACCATCTGGATCATCACTTCCACCTCCATCTGTATCTACACCTAAAATATTATGGACAAAAGATCTATGAGCTTCGTGAATCTTACTTACTCTGGTTGAGCTTCCTTTATATCCTTGTGTTTCTCCATCTGCTGCACTATAAATAAATTCAATATCTTCTTTAAATTTTGTAATATAAGCAAAAACTTCTTTGATCTCTACAACTGCAGCTGGACTCGCACCAGCTGAATATTCAAATTTTACCAGCACATCAACACTTACAGCATCTGCCGTAGCTATTACTTTAGAAGTTCTATTGCTTGCATTTGCAGCAATTTCTGCTTCTACTCCTGTCCCTGCATTTGCCCCATCAGCATCTAACAATATTAATTGAACATTTACATTATCTAAATTATTATATCCAGTTACATCATAAGTGACTTTTGCTTGTTGCCCTATTTCTAAAGCACTATCAAATACATATCTCTCTTTATAAGAATAAGTTGCTGCGGTTACTGATCCAATAGGAAAAGTGAGCGTCCCCTCTGTAGAGTCATCTAAATCATAAGTATTAGATAAATTTGCAGCAGTTATTTCAGAGCTTGTAGTAATAGCACTATTAGAAACTGGTGCTACCTGATAAATATGTTTCCCTGAAACTGGTATCTTAAAAACTTTAACATTACCAGCAGTTGCGTTATTATAAGTTCCTCCATGATATTTTATAAACATATCATAATTAGGAATATATGTAGCAACCTCCTGGGAAGTTTCAGCAATAGTTCCACTTATAAAAGACATTCCATTTGAATCAAATTTAGTAAAAGGAATCGCTCTCCAATTATTTGGAGTTCCGTTTGTCTTAATTGAATTGTGTCCAGAATAATCCCCATAAACTAAAGGTGCTACAACATTTTCAGCACTATAAACTTTTGGAACTGTTACATTATCATAAGGTCTTTTAGCTACAATATTTAAAGTAACTGTATTATCATTATGGCTTACTGACTCCAATCTGCCTTGATATATTTGAGGAACATTATTAAGGTTTGAAACTGTTCCAGATTCTAAACAAGAAAATATTTTGACATCTCCATTTAAATAATAATTGCTCCCAAATAAAAAATCTTGCCTTAAATCAGAATCATCTTGCAATTCTAAACTTAAATTGCTTACAGAAAAAGTAGAGTTAAAAATATTAATAGATTCTCTGATGCTTGGAGTATTTAATATTATACCAGAGTAAGCTACACTATCTACTGTTTGATCAAAAAAAGAAAAAGATTTAAAACCACTCCCGTCAGTTTCATAAACTTGGACAAGCCAGTTTTCTCTCATTCCAGATTCTGGTGACCAAGATCCTTTAGATAAAGCCATTTATGCTAATCCCAATCTTTGAACACGATCTATCTCTGGAATTATTGTATCTCTTACAAAATCTCTATTTGTAACTGGACCAAGAAAGTTAATTGTCATTCCCCCACTGCCTTGCTCCGAAGAAGGTCTTGATGCTGGAGTTATATTAACTCTTTCTGGGCCAGCTTCACCTGCAAGGATTAAAGTAGGTTGGGAAATCATCTCATTCATACCAAACTGAGCTGCCCTAATGTCAGATATTTGCTGAGTAATAGTTGCGATCTGAACAGCACCAGCTGCGGCAACAGAAGCTCCAGTTGCAATGCCAAAGATACCTCCCTGAGCAATCGCTTTTGTAACCCCTTGAGCAATATTAGCAATAGCTGCAAATCGAGCCATCTCTAAAGCTTGAATTTGTCTATGTTTATCCCCTCCAGCTAATACCCCTAAAAGCTGACTTGTTGAAGTAGCTATTGAACCCATTGCTCCAAAAGCATTAGAACTGGCAACCAAAGCTGCTTTATGTTCTTGTTCTTTTTTAGTAACCAATCCCATCTCTTTAGCTAATTTAGGATAAGATAAAATAAATTGATCAATGTGGGCTTGTTGAGTTTTTTCAGCTGCTATAAGTTTCATTTTTTCTTCAACAAAAGCTGCGTAGCCTGTCTTAGAAACTTCAGCGTAATTTGTTTCTAATTCTGTTTTTCTTATAGTTAATTCATTGCCAACAAGGCTTAGATCATTAGCAGCAAGACTTTGTTCGTTTTCAACTTTAGTCAATTCAATTTTATTTCCAAGGTGTCTGTTTACTATTCCTCTAAAATCAGCTTCTTTTTTTGTTTCTTTGTTTGATTCTTCTTGCTTTTCTTTATGCTTTGTTAAAGCATTTACTAATTCACCTAATCCAACAATAGCAAGACCAACTCCAGAAGTGACTAAAGCATTTTTAAAAACTTTTGTTGCATTAGCTGCCAACAATACTGAAACTCGATAAGCACCAAAAGCACCAGATAAACTTGTAATTGCAATAGAATAACTGGTAAGTCTATCAACATCAAGGCTCGTAACTAAAACAATAAACATATCAGTTGCTTTCTTTACAACTGGTAAAAGCTTTTCTCCAAACTCTGCTGCAAGATTGTTTACAGCATCTCCTGCATTTGAAAATTTACCTTCTAAAGTTTCAGCCATCAATTTAGTGGCTCCTGCAACTGGTTGCGAAGGATCTATAATAAATTTTTGTAAAGCTTCTTGAAATTGTGGGAGTGTTAATTCTGTTACATTTTTCACACCTGCAAAAGAAGCTACAAGCTGATTGACACCTTTGTCCCTAAACATATCTGCAGCACCAGCACCAGCGTTCATTGCTCTACCAAAGTTTTGAGCAGCTGTTGACATATCTACTTGCATAAAAGCTGCAAGGTCAGCAATACCAGTTAAAAGATTTTCTGCGTCTAATCCAAAAGCTTGTAAAGTTGCACCAGCATCAATTACTTCTTCTACTGCAAAAGGAGTCTCTGAAGCTATTTTATTAAATTCTTCAAATAACCTATTAGCTTCTTTTTGACTTCCTGTTAATCCTCTCAGCCTTGCTCTTAGCATTTCAAACTGACCTGCAGTTTTTATTGCTTTAATTCCCACTGCGACAGTTGCTGCTGCCATAGCAGTAGAAAGAATTGTTGCTGTTTGTTTTGCGGTTGCCCCTAAATCAACAATTTTGTCATCAACATCACCAATATTTTTTTGGGCTTTGTCAGTCCCTTTTGTATTAAATATTATATCAAATATTCTACGATTAGCCATTCTTTTTACTTTCGTTTTTATTTATTTGATTTAATTCGTTCTCAATTATTGTCCAACAATCAAGACGAAAAGCTGAAATATCATCTAAATTTCCTGGCGAAATGTTCCAGTTTTTTATCCAATGATATTCATTCATTATTTCTACCATCCAGCTTTCAAAGAATAAAGGAGGTGAAGCAAATAAAGGCACAAGATCATATAATAAGTTCCCCATAGTTCTTGTTTTTGAAGTATTCGCAAGTTCAGCAATCGCTTCAACTTCTTTCCAAATATCTGCTTCATTTTTAAACTCCTTAAATTCTAATGAGATAGGGGATTGAGCCTTGTAAGGAAACTCCGAAAACCGATCAGTCGCCTCGAGATTATAATAAGTTCCCCATACAAAAAAACTTAATCCCCATCTGCGTTTTTTTCCAACCCCATGTAATCGCTAAATACTTGTTGCAAGACTTGATCTACTTCAACCATTGAAAGACCTTTAAAATCTTTCTCGCCTAATTCAGATATTTCTGCAACTTTCTCTAATACATCGTAATAGCTTTCAGGATCAATTTTTCCATCCCAAAAAGCTTTCGCATTTACTTTGTGCAAGTCTCTGCGTTGTTTGTACGATATGTCTTTTACTTGATATTCTTTTCCAAGTGCTTTTACTTTCATCTCTCTGTTCTCCTTTTATTTAATCAATATCTACACGAAATAGATTTTCTGCACCTATTGCTGTCCCTTCATATCCTAATTCTACCATCATGCCTTCTTCTGCACCTTCAATAGAAAGGTTATGACTTACTATTATTGCTTGCAATACTTCAAAAGCAAAATTACCAGAACCGACTGTCGCATTATCAGACAATACTATTGGTGACTCACCTGCGGCACTTCCTGCTGCTGGATTTGCGAGCATTTCTGCTAAAAAGCCATCTGAATTTGTATCGTATAAAACAGTTATAGATCCAGAACAAGTTATTTCTCCAGACCTTGAATACATTTCTGGTTCACCATCTGAACCTTGATAACCTACTCTTTGCATTGGATAAGCAATATCCATATTAAAAGATTTTACAACTACTTCTGCAGCATTTACTGTTTTTGTAGTACAATCAAAAATTGTCTTTACAAAAGGTGTTTGAGTTCCACTATTTGTAACGCTTGAAGCAGCAGTTGAAACAAGGTATCCTGTTACAAAAGTCCCACTTGCTACAAGTCTGCCACCATTGGAAGTTGAATCCATTGAAAAACTTAGATTAGTTAAAGCTGCACTATGCATAGTTCTAAATTGAGTAGCTGCCGCATCGGCATCTAAATTCTTTAAAACAATGGTTGCAAGTTTACCAGTTGCCGCACCATGATTATAAATTGGTGGCTCGTGATTCCCTGCGACTGCATAAGGGCTTGAAGTGTCTTCTGAAATTAATTCAAGAAGGATTTGAATGCCTTCCTTATGTGAACAAACCCATTCAAAGTTAAAAGATTTTGTAGAACCTTTTTCACTTACATAATGATCTGTTCCTTTTTTTACTTGTTGCCCTGTTCTTAAAGTCCTGTCCGTTACTAAACCACCAGTGAAATCAATATCACTCACAGTAACCATGTCAAGTTCTACAAATTCGCTATCTGTATCTTCAGCTGTTCCCATATTGGCTGCTGAACTTGCGGCAGTTTGGCGACCTAACAAGACTTGATATTTTTTACCAGAATAAAGCTGACCTGCTATTGCCATTATTTATCCCCTTTCTTTTCTTGTTTATCTTCTTTGATCAGATAGCCTTTGCCTACTAATTCATTTAGTGGTTCAAGTTCTACTGATTCACCTTTTTTTAATTTTTCCCAATTCTCTTTTCCTAAACGAAAGTAATCCTGAGCTTTCGTAATTCTTTTGAAAAGGGATCCTGCTTTTACTTTCATTATGTTAACTCCATTACATTACACAAAAAATCTGCTTCAAAAATTTGTAAGTCTCTTTTATCTTCTCTTTCTGACCTTGAGGGGCTATAATCAATATTATTTATTCTTCCATTGTGCCATCTATAAGTAACGATAGAAGAAAACACATCTGCTAAGACTCCAAAATTAAAATCTAATTCAGAAAAACTATTGATTGCATCATCATACTTTGTTTTATTGTTTATCAATCTAATTAATCTTTCACCACGATCAGCCATAAAATCAAATACATTAGTTCTGTAATTATCTAATCTTGGTTTCCTTAAATAATATCTTATCAATACTTGATACTCCCTTAAAGAGCCACCAGAATAAGAATTAATCAAAGTGCTTTCACCTGGAATTAAACTAAAAAATTGAGCTGATCTTGATTTAAATCTTTCAGGATCTTCGTAATAAACTGGCGTTCCTGTAAATTCAGAAGAAATAATGTCTGTTAAGGCATCTAACATTCTTCTATGATTTGGCTTAAAAACTATTGCCATTAATATCTCCGTGCAGTTGAAGTTCTAATTGGGTTTTGAGTTTCAGGGATTCCAGAAATTGCATCTACAAACCAATAATCACCAGCAGTAAAAACTCCTTGAGATGCTTTAAATTTTAATCCCATTCCTAAAGTGTCATAATTCCCTGTAAGTGTTTCGCCTTCTACTATTGCAGTTGTTTGAACTCCAGTATCATCTGAAGCCATTACCTTATATATAATTGAAGATGCCGAACCATAAGCTAAAGTTCCACCAGTTGTTATCTGTATTCGTAATATGTCAGTTCTTGAAGGAGATCCAGATATATCAACAATACTTCCAGTCGTAGAGGAATCAACATTTACTGGAACGATTAAGCCCTGGCTACGATCAGCCGAGAACTCGTGATGTAGTTTAATAAACCCATCTCTAACAAGTTGCAAGATTCCTGGAGGATCTCCCTCATTATTATACTTTTCTTCTATTTCAGTTGCAAGATCAACATCAAAAGGTCTAACCATTAAACCTACTGCCATTGCTGCAGTAGATAATATTAAAACCTCATCATAATTTCTTGTAGTTTCTCCTTGATAGCCAACTCCTTTACGCTTGTAAATTGGTTTTGCTACTATCGCTCTAACTAATTCTGATGCACGATTCCTTGCCTCATTAACTGAATCTGTAAAATCTTTTCCTGTTTCAATCGTGTGATTTGTAGAAGGATTTGCAGAACTAAATAAATAAACTACATCGCTGGAGCTATCATAAAAATATTCTCCATCACTATCAACTGATGCTAAGTCAGCAACCGATGTTAGTTCATTTCCATCTCTGTATAGCATATCAACTCTACCAGAACTTGGCGATTTATAAACATTCCCAGAATGTATTGACCAGGTGGTTAAAACTGTATTGCGATTATATTCCCCAAGCGAAGGCAATATTGATTGCATATCTTCTTGGGTACAAAGGGCTTCTAAATATGTGCTCATGCTTCTGCCTCAAAATTATCCATATTAATAAAATTATTGTCTATCATTTCTAATTCAGGAATATCTCTACATCTTTCTATAATTTCAGTCATAATATTAACGACTTTACTTGAAGGATCTAACAGATCTAAAACTTTTACTTGTTCAGCTAATTCCTTAATCTTGTTTAAATTCTCTACATAATTATCCATTGATTTCTTCTCCTCTAAATGCTGTTACACCTTTTACAATATCAATTACTTCAACTTTAAAATTACCATTCTTAAACCAAGTTATATGCCCAACAGCGTGTTGCCAATTATGTATTCTCCCTTTTAACCACTCATTCTTTTCAGCAGTCATATCTTTTAAATTTCCTAAACTCCAAGCCTTAACAGTTCCATCTAATCTGCCAATAGCAGAGGAAGTTATATCGTGAGTATGACCATATACTAAATTCCCATAAATTTCAGCGTGTTTTTTAGCGTGATTTATAGTTGCATAAGCTCCATGAATAAAAGATAATTTGCCAATTCTTAAAGGTCTATTCATTGAATGAAATTTGTAACCTCGTTTATTCCAATAGCAAGCGTTCTTAAATTTATAGCCTTGTAAATATGGATACTTGGTAACAAAATTATTTAGCCAGTAATCGTGGTTCCCCTCGCAGATATGCTTTTCTTTAACACCTACTTCATCTAATACTTTATCAAATTGATCTATTCCATCATTAACTGCTTCAATTTCTTCATCTATTAAAGGAAGTTGATATTCAAGTGGTGGTTGCTTCTTATCTCTCCATCTCCAGGCACTTACTGTTTCCCATTCACCGACATCGCCAAGATTAATAAATATATCAGGCTTAGCAATTTTAATTATCTCTAAGGCACAATTAACTGCTTTTTGATCGTGTAAAGGGAAATGCTGGTCAGGAATTACGATTGCTGTTTTAGTGATCATTCTCTCATCCAATCCTTTATGGTTTCCATATAGTGTTGTTCCGATCCTTTTCCTTGAGCAGAGTTGTAATATTGCTTCCAATATTTGGCTCTCCCTTCTAAAGTATTCGGCATCCTCTTTGGTACTCTCCAGTACTTTAATCTGCAATGAATAATAGCTGCTGAAATATTCTTCTCTAATACTTCTGCCCATAATGGCTCACTAAAATTCTGCCAATGTTTAACATCTACCAAACTTACCTCGGCACATTTATGCATAAGTGAAGATCTATGCTTTAAATAATGAGCAAGGTTATCAACTGCTGTGGCTGGTTCTACCTGCCAGAAACTTCTGGCTGGACCATCTCCTAATTGACGTAAATATTTATATTTAGATTCTACTAATCCTGTTTCTAATATTAATTGAGTAGCTGAATCTGAACAAAACTTATCCCCTAATTCAAAACAAGTTTGGTTGATCAAAGACTTTATCTGATCTAAGCTTATCATTTAAAAGTTGTCTTCAATAAATGGCTTAACTACTTCGTCCCAGGCTCTATCATCTTCTTTATTAGGTGAAGCAGAAACTGCCCAATCACCTACTTTAATTAATAGACCTTTCATTCCGTGCTTTTTTACAAGCCTTCTAATTAGTTTTTTTAACATTATTTCTTTCCTACTGTTTTTTTAATACTATCCCAAACGACATCTAATAAAATATCGTCTGCTTTTGTTGGTGATAATTTGACTAATTTTTCAGCCACCATAAAACCAAGCAAAAACCATTCCCAATTCATTACTATAAAATCTACTGCATTCATTTAAAAACTCCTCATAATTAAGTTAATTCCAAAGCTTACTATAAATATAAAAGCCACTCCATAACTCCATAACGAAGTTAATTTCTTTTCTTGTTCTGCAACTTTACCATTTAATCTTTCTAAGTGCTTTTCTATTCTTCCAATTCTATGATACAATTCTTCCTGGCGTGTATCTACTTTAACTAAAAGGTTCATCATTTCATCT
>Ga0209992_10002404_pt1 | contig 17188 bp, 20 predicted proteins | sample 2SBtaG_2_FD_182564 | JGI IMG/M metagenome (GOLD analysis project Ga0209992, IMG submission 182564) | Deep subsurface microbial communities from Kolumbo volcano to uncover new lineages of life (NeLLi) - 2SBTROV12_ACTIVE470 metaG (SPAdes)... | ecosystem: Environmental > Aquatic > Marine >... | reverse complement strand
TTCCATTACAGATAGAGTTGATAGCAATGGTGTAATTCCAATCTTTACCATCTCCTTGAATACTGGACTTTCTCTTTCCATATCTGCAATGTATGGTGAGAATGAATAGTACAATGAATTGAATCCAGTCATAAATGATACACCTGAATCAGTACTCATCAATTGAGTGTCTCTGATTTCTCTTAGCAGTTGAACCTGTGGTGCCATCTCTGAACCATAGGTTGCTGTAGCAATAAGACACCCGCCACCTTCGGAATTATCTACTTGTTTTTCTTCAATAATTTGTGTTCCCAAATTGATTTCATTAGATTCAATTCCTTCAATTTCTTGCTCTAGTTCTTTTTGCTGCAGAGCAAGTTCTTGAGGAATTTCTTCAATGTTTACAGATTTTGTATCTATAATTCCTTCTTTTGCTTCTAAGGAACTTTCCTGAATTTCTAAACTATAGTATTTCCTGCTTTGCTCAATTAGTTTTTGATATCTATCTGGTTCATAATACAACCATAAATCATCATTGTACAAATTGCCACAAAGTCTTGATTCAATTGAGTGTTGATGATGTTCAAAAAAATCATTTCCCATAAAATTATACAGTTGATAGTTTTCTTCACACCACTCTATTCCATTTAGCGTCAAACCTGCAGTATCTCGAAATGGAGTTTGTGCATATGCAGAACCTACTAAAAGCAATATTGAAAATACAAGCAAATATTTCAATTAGAAATTTTATTTTCTGCTACTTGATAAGTGATACTACTCTTGAAACTAATAATTTCTCAGGATCCTTTTTTAGTAAATTTGACGTAATTACACTACCAAGCAAGCAGGACGATCTATTGCTCTTGTCATACGGCATATGTGAACCTGTTTGCCTGAAAATTAACAAAAATTAGTATTCTTTTTTCTTTGGATCTTCTTTTTCATTAGATTCTACTTTATCTTCAATAGAGTCTTCTATTTCATCAAAGGTCTCTTCAATTTTTTCTGTTTTTGTTTGATTTTCTGGTTCATCAGTATCATCTAATTCTTCTATCTCTTCTGATTTTTCAACATGTTCGGAATATTCTGAATCTTTTTCAATCTTGTCAATATCTGATAATTCTTCAATTGTATCAGGATTAACTGAATCTAAAGGATCTGTAAATGGAAGCTCTTTTTCATTTTTCTTCTTTACAAATTGTTTTACCACCATTATTCCAACAACAATTGCAATAATGACATAGTTGATTGGCGGTTTTAGCAATTGTGTGATATACCCAACTTGAGGAACAGTGTAGGCTACTTTTCCTATGTATTCTTCTTCTGTGATTGGAAAGTCAGTTCCTGGAATTGATGCTGGATTTGCATCTCCTTTTGTCCTAATTGTTTTGGGATCCTCTTCCATTATTGAGGCAACTCTATGCACAATTACTCTGTCATGATCAGATGGACGATTAAACACAATGATATCTCCTACTTCAATATCTTCAAAGGGCTCATGACCTTGGACTATCAATACATCATAAACTTCCAAAACTGGAATCATACTTCCACTAGCTACAACATAAAACGGATTTTGTGTTCCAAATGCTACTTGTAAACCAATCCAAATAACTAAAACACCTACAGCGACAATAATGATGTCTTTAACTACGCCTTTAGGGATTGATCTTTTTGCCAATTATATTATCGCCTTAGTATCATTGATTAAATTTCCTAGATATCAGATTTTAGAACCACACTCTTCACAGAATTTGGAGCCTTCTTTATTTCCAAATCCACAATTAGAGCATTTACCTGGTTGGGAAGTTTCTTGAGGATTTCCTAAAAGAACAACTTCGCCAATTTTTTTAATGCTTGTCCATGGAATACTACCTTCTGTGCCATCATCTTTAGTAATTACTAAAACCATAGATTGTGTAGAATCAATTCCAACTTGTTTTGCAGTTCCTATCTTGTTTGCGCTTTCATCAAATATCGTTTTTCCTTCAATTGAGGTAACTGAAGTTGCAGAACCTGGCTGTGTCACAGTTTCTTGTGGAGCTGCTGATTCTGCTATTTGTTGTGGTACAGTCTCTGGCTGTGATGCAGATTGAACTTGTGGTTCTAATGGTTTTGCACTTCCAACTTCGCCTGCTTCATCTTGTTTTTTGAAATCTCTATATTCTGCAATTGAAGCGTTACATGAATTACAAATGTACTGACCACGTTCTGCAAGAATTAGATTTTCAGCAACTTCTTCATTTGGATTCTCAAATTCAATTTTTGGAGGACCTTCAAATTCTTTCTCACAAGTATTGCAAAAATGTTTAGTAATTTTTTCAGCATCTAATCTTCCAATTGGTGCCAAAAATAGATCTGGGCCTCCTAGATTCCCTTTCATTTGTTGTTCATCAGTAACAGTAGCCATTACATATCCGCCAGATCCTCTTAATTTTTTTAGTCTAAGTTCAGAACTCATATCTGGAATTTATCAAAACGTCATTTAAGTATATATCAAAATTAATTTTCCAACAAAAAATATGGTGTTAATTCTGGTGAACATTTTTAGGTACGTTCAATAAAATAATGTTAGAATGGCTGTAACACAAATTTCAGATGCAAAATCCTGGGAAGTAGATGTGATTAATTCTGACATCCCTGTATTTGTAGACTTTTGGGCAGAATGGTGTGGACCATGTAGAATGGTAGGCCCTGTAGTTGAAGAGCTAGCAGCTGACTATGATGGCAAAGTAAAATTTGTCAAGGTTAACGTTGATGAGGCCAATGAATTGGCATCAAAATACAATGTCTTTAGTATTCCAACTTTAATCCTCCTTAACAAAGGTGAAATCGTCAGTCAGCAAGTGGGAGCAGCTTCTAAAGAATCATACCAAGGTATGATTGATAGAGCACTCGCATAACTTACAAACACGTTTTTTCTTCTTTTTTGATCCTAAAGTAATTAATATTCCAAAAATCGACTGAGATTATGTCATTTGGTGAAGTAGATACACTAAACATGCTCTTTGACAAACTACAGAGCTTGTTTGATGAATCTCAAGGATACTATGAATCATTTTTGGACACAAATAACATGTACAAGAAAGGTCAAATCAGTGACAAAGAATTCTTTCAAAAATTAGGTGATTACACAGTTGCATATTCTGCATTAGAATTTCTTGCAATCAAAGTAATCTTTGAATTAAAAAAATCTGTTGGTAGTGGTTCTGGAAGTACACAATCTCCTGGTTTGATGCCCGGAATGGGTCAACCAGGAATGATGGCAGGAGGAATGGGTCAACCCCCAAGAGCAGGAACTGCACAAAATCCAGTTGGTGGAGGTCCGCCAGGAATTGTATCGGCACAAGAAGCATTTTCAGATGTTGGGACTTTACCATCACCAGATCCTTCATTAATGCCAAGACAAACAGTACCATCACAAATGTCACCACAGCAAACTGGAAACGAATGTTCTTCTTGTGGTGCAGCACTTAGAGATGGTGCAAAGTTTTGTACAAAGTGTGGCGCTAAAGCATAAAATTTCTAGTTAAAAAATTATTTTCCTTATTCTTGTGTAGTTCCGCATTCAGGACAAAATTTTGCAGTAGCTGAAAGACTGTTACCACATTCCGAACAAAACTTTCCACTTGAAACTTGTTCATTGAATGCATTTCCAACAAGAGATGAACTTTTTACTGCACCTGATGGTACATACGTTTCATCATCTATTAACACTGGTTCAAAATCTTGTTCTACCAAATATGTCATCATTCTTGGAACTCCTTTACCCTCATTTTTTGGATCTGGAACTGAATCCCCTAACCAAAATGCAAATCTCATTAGAGTCAATTCTGGTGTTGAGAATGCTAGAGTATGCTTTGACATGTAATCTTGTGCAGCTTTTTTGCCGTCAAAACCTTCCATGAAGATGATATTTTTCATTTATGTATAATAGTTTCTGGAAAAGTGGACCGGGAGGGAATCGCACCCTCGACATCCTCGTTGCGAACGAGGCATTATACTCCTAAACCACCGGCCCCCAGAATACCTCTTTTTGTTGTATTTTTATTCATTTTCTAAGTATGATTTCAGAAATTAATTAGAAATTTGACAATATGATAAATAATTAGCCTAGACTGAAATTTAGAGACTCACATTTAGACTTTGGATTTTTTTGATTATCTCATCATGATTTCCCTTGGGTTCCATGGAAAGAATAATCATTCCTTCATCTAGAAAAACAGAGACTAGTTTTACTTTTTCTTTAGATGTAATCATCCAATTTGTCATCCCTAGGCTATCATCAAACATTTCTTCCATCATTATTTTTATTGATGCTTGATGATGAGCCATATTTTCTAATTCATCATTAAGTAACGGTGTTGAATCTTTTTGTCTTACAAATGCTAGCAATTTTCTATCTACAACTTTTCCTACAAATCTTATTGATTCATCTAAAGTCAAAACTGTTTCACAAGATTTTTTTGCCAAAGTGGATGGATTTGATTTCATCATTTTACATCAAAACTTAGTTTTGAAATTAAATCATTTACTTAAAATCGTTTTGTTGTTTCCATCTTGAAAAAAATATTTGAAAATTAAAGAGGTGTTTTGGATTGTGTTTGCACCGCAAGGCAATGCACTTTATAAAATTACACGTTCATAAAAGCCAAACAATTTATCTATAATCAATAACATGCACTTTGGGAATATTTTCAAAAAATGAATTATTAAAAATAAACAATTAAAATTTTTCTCAAAATAAAAAATATAAAAAATTGTCATGTTTGGAAAATAACTTTGGATGAAACAACAACTAATAATTTCTCTAGATTTCTAATGAAGTAAATTTTGGTTGAAAATATAGGTACTAGGCAAATTTTGATTTAAAATTGGTTTAATTCCTCCTTTACCATACTCATGACCTTTTTGTTTGGTATCTCAACGCATAATAGCCTCAATTACACAAAATTTTCAGATGACGTATGACACTGTAATTACTGATTCACACGTTATTCTTCCTCAAGGAATGGTTGAGAAAAATATCATTATTGATGAAGGAAAAATTGTTGGATTTACAACTGATACCCCTGCATGTGATCATAAAATCAATGGTGCAGGACTAGTTTCAATCCCTGGCCCAATTGACACTCATGTCCATTATGGAGTTTATTCTCCAATTAATGAAGCTGCAAAAACTGAATCACATGCTGCAGCAATAGGGGGAATTACTACAATGATGCGAATGCTTAGACTAGGTGATCCTTTTTCTAATTCTTTACAAGCTCAGCTTGACACTGCATCTGAAAATCATTATGTTGATTATGCAATACATGCTTCTATTTTTACACCTCAACAAATCAATGAGATGAATCTCTGTGTTGAAAAAGGAATTACATCTTTTAAAATTTACATGAATCTTGGTGGTGAAGTAGGACATGTATACATGGACATGCCGCCAAATTCTCCAAACCTTATTGCAGCTGAAGTAAATGTAACTGATGAAATTGTTGAACAAACAGTAAAAGCTGCTGCTGAACTTGGTTGTCCAGTACTTGTTCATGCTGAAGATTATGAATCATGTGGATGTGGAATCAAAACTGCAAAAGAAAAACACCAAGATGGATTATCTGCATGGTCTTCTAGTCGTTCTCCAGAGTTTGAAGCTAAGGCAATCAAAACAATATCAAAATTTGGTCGAGATTATGATTGTGTAATTTACTTTGTCCACATTGGTTCTGAACGTGCACTAAAACAAATTGAAGAAGAGAAAAAACTTGGAACGAAAATCTTTGTTGAAACTTGTCCTCACTATCTTACACTATCTTATGAGAAACAATCTGGATATCTTGCAAAAGTAATGCCTCCAATTCGAACTGAAAATGATCGTAATGCTATTTGGAATGCATTATCTAATAATCAAATTGATACAATAGGCACTGATCATGTAGCAAATCAACTCAAACTCAAACTGGGAGGAGATGATGTTTGGAGTGCTCTTGCTGGTTTTCCTGGAATAGGCACGGTAATTCCTATTTTACTTAATGATGGAGTTAATCAAAATAAAATTACACTAGAGCAATTTGTACGATTTACAAGTCAAAATGCCGCTCAAATTTTTGGAATGTATCCACAAAAAGGTACTCTTGAGAAAGATTCTGATGCTGATGTTGTAATGCTAGATTTGAAAAAGGAAAAAACAGTTACTTCTGATTTGTTTGGTGGCTTCTCTGACTATATTGTATATGAGGGAAGAAATCTAAAGGGATGGCCTGTCAAAACAATCGTACGAGGAGAACTAGTATCTGAAAACTTTGAAGTGATTGGTAAACTTGGACATGGAAAACTAGTTGAGAGAAACATTAACTTGTTTTCAAAATAATTAGTCAGTAAATTTGATTTTTTACGATTACTATTTAAGATAAAAACACACTACAACTAATGTTGTATTTTCATCATGTCTTTCTTTTTGTTGTAATTCTAACCCTTGTTGTTAGTCCATCCTACTTTGAGAATACTTTTGCTCAGCAAGATATGAGGCCACATCAACAATGGGAAAAATTTGGAGATCTTGATTTATTGACTTGTAAATCTGGTCATTTGTTACTACAAAAGACAAATGGAAATCCTACATGTGTCATACCATCAACATATTTGAAATTAATTGATAGAGGATACGGTTCACACAACCAATCAATGATGGAAAAACATCCACAAATGATGAATAATTTGATGAACAATATGGCATCAAATGAAAAACTAATGTATCACTGGCATGAGATGATACAGAAAGATCCTAACATGATGATGCAAACTATGAATAATTGGGTATCCCAAATGAAAGAAAATCCTGAATTGCTCAAAAATATGTTAACTCCTATGACTAGTGATCCAGAGTTACGAGAAAAAATGATTCAAACCATGAAGAATCATCATCAAATGGAAAATCATCTGAAATCACATTCTATGTGGATGGATTCAGTTCATCAACCCATGATGGGCTCTGGAATGGGACAAGGAATGCATCAATCAGGATGTATGTGGTGTTCTGATTATGAACATACACCAATGAAGTCTCATGGAATGATAATGTCTCATTCTGATAAAATGATGGATATGATTCATCATCTCTGGATAAATCCTGAAATGACTACAGATATGCATACAATGATGCTTGAAGATTCTTCTCATATGGCTATGATGTCAAACCAAATGATGGAACCAATGCTTAATGCTATAATGGATGATGAAGATCTACGAGAACAAATGATTGAATTAATGTTACAACATCAAGATTTCATGAATTCAATTCGACATGACAATCCTAAATCAGATCACTAGGATTTGAATCAAAAAAAAAATCATTGAGTATTTTGTATTAAACAAATTTTATTGAACCATAGCCCACTACTGACTCTGTATCTCCTGACACATCCCCGCTTGTTGCATAGCTTAACAGTTCTCCTTTTGTAGCACCCATCTTTTTACATGCAATCATTGCTGATGCCATTGCTCCATAACCGCATGAGGTGACTCTTCTATCGTATAGCACTTGATAGAATTTGTCTATGTCCATTTCTAGAATTGGTTCTATCAACGCTTTGTCTTGTTGATGTGCAAAAGAGTTTTCTTCATAATGTGTAAAATCTGATGAGGCAATGATTATTGCATTTTTTTCTTTTGCAATTTCATATACTGCATTTCCAACATCAATTGCAGTTTTCATCTCTTGTGAACGCAATATTATTGGAAGAATTTGAAATTCATTTGAAAGGATTTCTTGTAGCATTGGAACTTGTACTTCTAGACTATGATCTTGAGAATGAGAATATTCATCTATTTCAATAATGTTTGATATTTCTGCTACTTGTTTTGCTGATTCTGAATCTACCTCAACTCTTCCTAATGGCGTCTGCCATTGAGCATCAATCATTGTTGCAGCATCTTTTCCCACGCCAAAATGATTTGGTCCAATAATTATTACCAATTCTGGGTTTTGAGATGAGATGGCCTTGTAAGAATGGCAGGCAGTGGGACCCGAGTACACATACCCTGCATGTGGACAAACAACTCCAAAAATCTTCTCACTAGAACCTATTGAATCTGTACCTGGACCAAATTCATGTTCAAAACAAGAATGGATCATATTTTTTAATTCCTTCTTTTCACCTGGATAAAATTGCCCTGCAACTACTGGTTGTCTAATCATATCTTTGTATGTCGCTTTATTTTATAAAAAATCATTAGGTGATTCTCTAACAATTTTCCCGTTTGGAGTTTCTTCTTTGAATATTACTCCTTCAAATCTTGAAATTTTAGTGTCTGTGTCTTTCCATACATCCTTTTCTAGTCCTGCTTTCTGACATGTATATTCAAGAAACTCCTCAACATTCCATCCGTATTCAGTTGGTACTTGTGGTAATAACAAACCTGATGCAAATGTATTCTCTACAATCAATCCATCTCTACCAACTTTGATTTCTGAAAGATAGTCTGAAGGTTGTTTTACCTTAATCTCTATAGGAGGAGTAAGTACTGTAACTTCAAAAACAATACTGTCTAATTCATCTGCAGTTACTGGACTGAAACGTGTATCCCGAGTTGCAGCAGATATTGCAGCATCAATCAATCCATCTGATAATTTCTTTATGGGGATTGGATATCCTATACATCCTCTCAAAGTATCTTGTTTGTTTAATGTAACAAATACTCCTGAACTAAAATCAAATTTGGAATTAAATTCTTCATCATTAACTTTTGAATTATTTTTTAAAAATTCGGTGACTGCGTTTCTTGCCATCTTTACTAATTCTTTACCATCAGAATCAGAAAATTCCTTTGATTCTCTCATATTTGTTAAATATGTTAAAACACAATTAAAAACATTGACGACTTTACTTGGAAAAGAAGCAGAACTTTATGAGACACTCCCTGATGACAAGGTAAAGTGTACAGCTTGTGCTAGATATTGTGAGATTGGCAAAGGCCAAATCGGTTTATGTGGAATTCGAGGAAATGAAAATGGAAAACTGCAGCTATATGCATATGGAAAAGTAATTTCAGGTCATGTTGACCCAATTGAGAAAAAACCACTAATTCACTATTATCCAGGAAGTAAAGTTTACTCTATTGCAACAACAGGATGTAATTGGCTTTGTAGATATTGTCAAAATTCTGATATCAGTCAGAGAAGAACAGTAGAAGGCATTGATATGACTCCTGATGAGGTTGTAAATTCTGCAGTCAAATATGGAGCACATGGAATTGCATACACCTACAATGAACCATCTATCTTCATAGAGTTTGCCCGTGATTGTGGAATTGCTGCAAGAAAAAAAGGACTGTTCAATGTCTTTGTCTCAAACGGATATGATACTCCTGAATCAGTCTCAATGATGAATGAATTCCTTGATGGGATTACTGTTGACTTTAAGGGAAGTGCAGAAAAAGAGTTTACTAGAAAATTTATCGGAGTTCCTGATCCTCAACCAATCTTTGATACCATATTAGAAATTAGAGACAAAACAAAAATCCATGTAGAAATTACTGACTTGATCGTACCCAAAGTAGGTGATGATATAGAACATGCAAGAAAACTTTCAAAATTCATTTACGATGAGTTTGGTCCTGAAATGCCAATTCACTTTTTGAGATTTCATCCTGATTACAAAATGATGGAGTACCCTAGCACTCCTGTTGAGACTTTGGAAAAACATTATCATGTTGCAAAAGATGTTGGTTTAAAGTATGTGTATCTAGGAAATGTTCCAGGCCATAAATGGGAGCATACCTACTGCTCAGAGTGTGACAAAATAGTTGTAAATCGTTATGGATTTAGTATTAGAGAATGGCATCTTGATAAGAAAAATTGTTGTAAGTTTTGTGGAAATAAAATCCCTATAGAAGGAAAATTACAAGAAGGTTACAAACAAGATCGTTTTCAGTTTGTATCGTGATATGTTAAAAAATTAAAAAAGAAATTACTGTACTTTTACAGGTTTTTTCTTTGGAACTGGTGTTGGTTTACTCTTTGGAAGAGTTACATCTAAAACTCCATCAGTAAGTTTTGCTTTAACTTTTCCAGGAATTACCTTTTCAGACAATGGAACAGTTTGATAATATGACATACTATGTCTTTCCTTTCTAACATAGTTCTTCTTCTTTTCTTCTTCTTTATGCTCTCCAGTAACTTCAATTGAATTGTCTGTTACATTGAGTTTGATCTCACTTTTCTTCAATCCTGGCATGTTCATTTTCATTCTAAACTGATTTCCTTCATCAATAACATCACATCCACTTTGAGCAAGTTTTGGGAAAGATGAAAAATCTATTCTTGGAAACGAAGAAAATGATTTTTCTAAATCGTTCCTGAAATTCTCAAAAACCCTGTCAAATTCAGAAAAACTTGACTTTGCTGGTGTTGATGCAGATTTTTTTACAGGTTTTTTTGCCATACTAGAATAGCGTTAAAGCTTATTTCAAAGATTTTGCTAATTCTCAAAAATGACAATATCGGGTTTCTTTATCTACAAATATTATATTATGATGACAAGGTAGGCGACAATTTCTGTCACTGTGGTTCTTGTGGACATGAAAAAATTGATGAATGTTATACTAAACAATGTGCATGTTGCCTAACTGATCATCAAGGTCCATTTGACAAGAATAGATAATCAAAACACATCTTTTCTATCAATTTTAAATGCTCATGTTTTCAAGTTTGAGAAAGATAAGTTTCAATTTATATGATATTTTTGTATTATTTACAATGAAAACAAAGTACTTTTCTTTGGCAATTGTTGCAATTATTTTTTCAATGGTAATGATTGTTCCATCTGATATGACTCAAACAGCTGATGCCGCAAAGGCAACAGGAGTAAAAAATCAACAGTATGGACAAGCAACAAGTTCCAAAGTTTGTGGTGACAGACTATGTACCGCAGAAGACTTTACAAAAGAAGGAACAAAAAAGGAGATTACTCCCACTGGAAAATCATCAATCAGTTCCAATATTGCTCTAAGCAAAATGGAACGTCTCTTCGAAATTCATAGAGTTCAACTATTATCAGCATGGGATTCAATGCCTGATTCAGAAAAATCTCACATGTTGAAGATCTTTGATATGATGTATGAGAAGATGCAGTCAATGAGTTTCAGTGATCACATGAAACACATGTCAAAAATGATGGATGGAAAACATGACATGAAATCCATGCATGACAAAAGTGGATGCTCCTGTGGAGATGGTGAACACGGATGCTCCTGTGGAGATGGTGAACACGGATGCTCCTGTGGAGATGGTGAACACGGATGCTCCTGTGGAGATGGTGAACACGGATGCTCCTGTGGAGATGGTGAACACTCTATGGCTTGTGAAACAGGCAAAGAAGGATGTTCTTGTTCCGAAGATGGAATTTGTAATTGTGGTGCAGACTGTAAATGTGCTGCATGCAATTAATGAAATAATTCTAAAAATCTAATTTTTCTTTTTTTATTTCAACTAAATGATATCAAATTTGCCATTTTCTTTGGCTTTGTAAATAACATCAGGCTTTCTAAGGAATATTCCTGACTCTAGTACTCCTGGAATCTGTTTAATTTTTTGAGTTAGTACTTTGGGATTATTTATAGATCCAAAATCACAATCCAAAACTATGTTTCCGTTTTCTGTAAAGAATGGATAGCCTCTTTCAAGTGAACGAATTTCTGCATCTCCCCCTAGTTTTTTTATTGTTTTAGTTACAGAGTTTCTTGCAAGTGGATGAATTTCTACTGGTACTGTTCTGTTGAAATTTTTAACAAACTTTGTCTTGTCTGCCATAACTACAACTTTTTTTGCAAGACTAAACAAAATATTTTCTCTTAACAATGCACCACCCCCACCTTTGATTACATATTTTTGTGAATCAATTTGATCTGCGCCATCAAAGACAACATCAATGTGTTGTACTTGATCAGATTCTACCAAAGGAATGCCTCCTTTCTCGGCAATCAATTTAATTTGTAATGATGTTGGTACTCCTCTAACGTTGTACCCTTTTAGTTTGATTAGTTTTGCAAGTGATTTTACAAGTGCAGTAGCTGCGCGTCCGCTTCCTAAACCAACCACATAATCATCTTTTACAAATTTTAGTGCATCACTTGATAATGCCTTGATGGCATCATCGTATGACAATTACTCTACCTCTGCTTGATCCAGTTTTGATAATACTTTCATGATGTCGCCTTTGATTTTGTCCAAATCATCTGCATCATCATCAAAGTCATCATCTAATGTAACTGGTTTTTCTTTAATTGGTTCTGGAAGTGCCTTATGTTCGGTAATTTTTGCAACTTCTTTGTTAATATCAGGTTTAGTCTCAATTTTGGCTTCAGGCTTTGGTGTAACTGATTGAATTATATCGATTTTATCTTCAACTTTTGGTTTTGGCTGAATGATTTCTTGAACAATCTCTTCTTTTGGTTTTACAACTTCTGCTGGAACAACTCTTGGCTGTGGCATTGGTTTTGCAGCTTGTTTTGGTTCTTCAAACAATGGGAACTTTGGTTCCTTTCTTGAAACGTTTGTAAGAGTTGTTAATTCAAATGATTGTCTTGATTTTGTTGGAGGAATCTCTATTGGAGTAATCTTGCTTTCTTTTGGTTTGTCAAAGTTGAATGCTTTAGATAGTTTTTGTTTTGTTTCTTTTTTCACTTCTGGTTTGTTTTCTTGTGTTTCAACTTTGGTGCTTACCATCTTTGATGACAATTCATACAATCGATCATCTAGCTTTGATAATTTTTGATCCATCAATGTAATCAAACCGTCTCCAACTGGACCCAAGTCTGGATGATTACTTGCTTGTTCAAGTTTTTCTAGTTTAGCTAACACAATTCCTAATTGATGTTGATATTTTAGCAATAATTTATCTTTTTGAATTTTGGAAAATTCTGTGTCTGCTTGATATAATCTTGAAATAGTTTTAGTAAGAATATCTTTTTCAATTTTCAAAGAATTGATTTGACTTTTGATATGTGAACTTGCACCAAGACTGAGTAATTGATTTTTGTCTCTTGGCATTTTACGTACAGCAGCTGCTGTAGCAACACCAGCTAATGAGCTAAGAATAAGAACAATTTCTTGCATCTATGTATACCATTTAATCCAGGAATACTTTCTGCGTTTAGCCTCTGGGAATCCACAACTTGCGCATTGGTGATGACGTTTGTGAAGTGAGTTTTTACCACATCTTCTGCATCTGATGTGAACTTTCTTCTTTGTAAAACCACCCATAGAAGTTGTGCCTTTAGTCATTGCAAATCACCTAATTCTGTGCTGGTGGAGGAGATATCATTACGACATTGTCTCCTCTTACCACAATGCTTCCGAGGCTTTTAGAATCGCCTTCAGCAGGAATTTCCTCTGAAGAATCGAGTAGCAGGTTCATGTGTTGGTCAAAACCTAAAAGAGTGCCTCTAATAGTCTTGTTTCCTTTGAGTTTTATCAATACAACTTGATTGATACTCTCATCCAATACTTTTACTGCCATATCAACGGACATCAATAATCACTTATTGACATGGATATTGAGGCGTTATATTAAATTTCCATTGGTAAAACTATGAGCTATGCCCAGTAAGGCAAGTTTGACACTTTTTTCCAAGATTTTTGATGATTTCAGCTAAAATCTCTTTTCCGTCTTTCTTTGTGGCCTTTCTTGGATCCCCCCAAATTCCATTTTTGGTAGCTTTTGGAAATGATTGATTTGCTAGTTTTCCAATCTTTACAATTTCCTGTTTTGTCATTCCTTCTGTGATTAGACCTTTCTTTGCCAAATTCATCTTAACATTTTTTGAAATTGCCAACATTAGTGAGGTTTCTACAAATCCTGCATGATCAAACTCTCTTTCCATAAAATGCCAATATGATAATGGAAAAACTTTGAGCTTGTTTTTTGAGATTTTTTTAAGTTTCACATCTAGGTTCTTTATTGACCCTAGATTTCCATGATGGCCATTAATTATGAAAACTGTTTTGATGCCATTTGATAACAATGACGTACACAAATCAGTTAGAACTGTACGTAGAGTAGATTCTCTGATACTCAGATTAAAAAATGGAACATGCTCAAATGAAACTCCATAGTTGAGAGTAGGAAGTAAAAGATATCTGTATTTTTCAGATATTTTTTTTGCAATTTCAGTTACAATGTCTGAATCAGTTGATATTGGAAGATGTGGCCCATGTTGTTCTATAGAGCCTACAGGAATAACTGCAACTTGTTTTTTCTTTGAAATAGATTTTCTAATGATTGGATCAAACTGTGTTTTGATATCTGTCATCTAATTCACTTATTTGATGTGAACTTTTCTCCAGCGAACTTCAAGTTTATTTTCTAAATGCATCTTCATAGCTTTGAGTAATGTGTCTGCCTCTAGCTTTTGTCCTTTAGCTTTCATTTTCTCTAACGTATCATTTGGATCTACTTTGAAAGAGTCTTGGAAAATAATTGGTCCTTGATCCAAGTTCTCTGTTACATAGTGAGATGTTACACCAACAATCTTTGTACCTCTTTCATAAGCTTGTGCATATGCTAAAGCACCTGGAAATGCCGGTAACAATGATGGATGAATGTTAATTATTCTATTTGGATATCTCCAAACAAAGTTAGGACTAAGAATTCTCATGTATCTTGCAAGTGAGATTAAATCGATATCATACTGTTTACAAATTTGAATGATTTTTTCTTCAGCCTTACTCTGAACTTTGTCTTCTACTGCAACAAAAGGTATCTTTGCTTTTTTTGCTAGTGGTTCTAATGTTTTTTCAGTACCAATAATTACTGAAATTTTTCCTTTCAATGACTTTGCATTAGAAAGAATAGTTTGAAGACATAGTTGTTCTTTAGTAACTAGTATTGCAATATTCTTTTGTGAATTTGTTTCATGATGCGTACTAACATCCATTTTTTCTTTTTTTGATAAACTTTGAATGTCTGAATCAAACTTTTTGACATCAACTGCTTTTGAAAAAGAAACTTCTAGATACATACCGAAAAGACCTTTGATAACATTTTGATTTACTTTCTCAATGTTTCCACCTTTAGAAAATGCAAAATTAGTAAATGTAGCGACAATACCTTCTCTATCTTTACCTACCACTGTAATTCCTACCACTGTCTTTTTCATGACTTTGTTTGCTGAAGATTTTCTCATTATTAATCATTCACAGAAATCAAAATGGTGCGGGAGGTGGGATTTGAACCCACGAAATCCTAAGATATAGGGTCCTAAGCCCTACGCCTTTGACCAGGCTGGGCGACTCCCGCAACGAATTTGCCATTAAACACAAATTTATCTATTATTGCACAGATATGTGGCGAAATTTTTTGGAACAAATGGGATTCGTGGTGTCTTCTCTGAAGATTTTACACTAGAATTTGTTCATGATATGACACTTGCAATCGGTACATACTTTGGAAAAGGACCTATATTGATTGGATATGATGGACGAGAATCAAGTCCTACTATATGTAAAGTTGTTAGTTCTGCACTAAATTCTATAGGAATTGATTGTCATGTTGCAGGAATTGTACCAACTCCTTGTCTGGAATATGCAGTAAAGAGTTTAGGATATGCTGGCGGATTAATGATTACTGCATCTCATAATCCACCTCAGTATAACGGAATCAAACCATGTGCTAGTGATGGAGTAGAGATTTCACGTGAAGATGAATTAATAATTGAGGATATCTACTTGCAAAAAAACTGGCTCAAGAAACCAGATTCATGGGGAACAACTGGAACTGAAAATACTGCGATTGAGACATATCTGAAAGGAATTACTTCACATATTGATTCTAAACTAATAGAATCAAAACATTTCAAAGTAGTTTTAGATTTAGGTAATGGTGCACAAGCAGTATCTGCACCTAACTTTTGTGAATTATTGGGATGTGAAACATTCCTTGTTAATCCAAACATTGATGGAACATTTCCAGGACGTGGTTCTGAACCAACACCACAAAATCTTTCTGAACTTTCAAAAACTGTAAGGGATAACAACGCAGATGTTGGAATTGCTTTTGATGGAGATGGTGATAGAAGTATTTTCTGTGATAATAATGGTAATATCTTAACTGGAGACAAGTCTGCACTTGTACTAACACAACATATTCTGAAGAAAAATCCAAACTCTCTAATTGTAACTTGTTTGAATTCTGGTTCAAACATTGAAGTTTTAGCTGAGAAATTTGATTCTAAAGTAATTAGAACCAAAGTAGGTAGTGTTGAAGTTTCAAGAAAAATGGTTTCAACTGATGCCCTAATTGGATTTGAAGAAAATGGTGGCTACATGTATGGAAAACATAATCAAGTAAGAGATGGCTGCATGACTTTGGCATTAATGCTTGACTTGTTGGCAACATCTGGAAAACCTCTTTCAGAGGAGATTGATAGTTTACCACCTTCTTTTACCACTAAAGATAAAGTGACATGTTCTGCTGAAAACGTTCCAAAACTGATTTCTTCTCTAAAAGATGAATTTCCAGACTCTGATACTTCAGATGGGATAAAGATTGCAATAGATCCCAAAAACTGGGTAATGATTAGACCAAGTGGAACTGAACCAATTGTTAGAGTGTATGCAGAAGCTGAAAGTCAGGAGAAATTAGATACTTTGATGAGCCAATATCTAGAAAAAGTTAACTCGATTATTTCCCGATAACACTTTTAAAACCAAACCCAACGATGGATAGAATGGAGAATGAACCCCTAGGGTGACGAAGTATGGGAAAAGCATATTATGTTAAATTTGAGACGCCAGAGGACCTTGTTAGTCCAATCTTAGAGGCTGTTAGAGTATCATCAACTAGCGGTAAAGTCAAGAAAGGAACTAACGAAGCAACCAAGGCAATTGAACGTGGTACTAGTAAACTAATTGTAATTGCTGAAGATGTTGAACCACCAGAGGTAGTAGCCCATCTTCCAATTCTGTGTGAAGAACAAGGTGCAGCATATGCATTTGTTCCAAGCAAGGAGGAATTAGGCAAATCATTAGGTATTGATATTACTTCTGCCGCTGCAGCAATTTTGGATGCAGGTGATGCACAACACATTGTAGACCAAGTTGTATCATCCATAGCTAAAATTAAAGGCGGTAAGACCGAAGAATGAGTCAAAACGCTGAAGAAGTAGTTCAATCTGAAATTATTCAAATTGTTGGTAGAACCGGCATTGCTGGTGAAGT
>Ga0209992_10002403_pt1 | contig 17190 bp, 18 predicted proteins | sample 2SBtaG_2_FD_182564 | JGI IMG/M metagenome (GOLD analysis project Ga0209992, IMG submission 182564) | Deep subsurface microbial communities from Kolumbo volcano to uncover new lineages of life (NeLLi) - 2SBTROV12_ACTIVE470 metaG (SPAdes)... | ecosystem: Environmental > Aquatic > Marine >... | reverse complement strand
GGGGCTTCAGGTCCAACTACAGTAAAACAATTATTTTTTTGAGCAAAATCAGCCAAGCCATCAATATCATCAATATCTATTGGGACATTATTTTCAGTCCCACCATTTCCAGGGGCAGTAAAAACAGTTTCAACTTTACTGCTTTGAGATAATTTCCAAGATAATGCATGTTCTCTGCCACCAGAACCAATTACCAAAATATTTACCAACAAGAATTAGTCTTTGCCCAATTATATATTCCAAGTCTAAAAAAAGTAATTTAGCTTTATAATGCCACATGCTTATCAAAATCCAGATGGAACTTTCTACAAAGTTTGATGCAAAAGGAATTGAATCTCAAGTAAAAGAATACATCAAATCAATAGATTTAGAAAAACAAATTTTTGAATCAGACAAGCCTGAAAAAATTAGATTCATTGAAGGACCACCTACGATGAATGGTATTCCACATGCAGGACATCTAAGAGGTAGAGTCATCAAAGATTTGTGGTATAGGTTCAACACACTACAAGGAAAAAAAATTGAATTTAATGGTGGATGGGATACACAAGGACTTCCAGTAGAATTACAAGTTGAAAAAGAATTAGGAGTTACGGGAGGAAAGACGGAAGCAATAAAGCAATTCGGAGTTGAAAGAATTGTATCAGAGTGTAAAAAAGTTGTAAAAAAATACAACAAGATATGGGTAGAAGTAGATGAGTTACTTGGCATGTCATTTAATCATGATAAAGCATATTGGACATTTAGAGATGAATTTATTGAAAGAGAATGGCAAGTGCTAAAAAAAGCATATGAAAATGGAATACTAGAAGAGGATTTTACTGTAATTGCATATTGTCCAAGTTGCCAAACATCACTAAGTCATGCTGAAGTTAATCAAGGATATGAGGAAGTAAAAGATCCATCGTTATACTACAAAGTAAAATTAGTAGATGAAGATGCATTTTTGATTGTCTGGACTACAATGCCATTTACTCTAGTTACAGATGCAATGGTAGGATTTCAACCAGAAGAAGATTATGCATACGTCAAAGTAGAAAACGAAACTTGGATCATTGGGAAAACAAGATTAGAAGAATTTATGACAGAAGTAAAAATTGAGGATTATAAAATTGAAAAAACTTCCAAAGGTTCAGAATTTGAAGGAAGAAAATACATCCACCCATTATTGGATTTAATTCCAGAATTAAAAGAATACTCAAAATTAGAGAACTATCATGTTGCAGTTTCAGAACCATTTGTTGATGCAAGTACTGGTAGTGGTCTAGTACATCTATCACCTGCAAATGGTGAGGAGGATATTAAAATTGCAAATAAACGCAAAGTAAAGATTTTCAGCCCCATTAATGATGAAGTAAAATTCACAGAGCATGCAGGAAAATATCAAGGAATGTTTGTCAGAGATGCAGATAGGCCAATTGTCGAGGATCTTAAAGAATGCAATGCACTAGTAAAAATAGGAAAAATAAAGCACAAGTACCCTCTATGTTGGAGGTCACACCATCCAATTGTATGGCTTGCAAGAAGAGGGTGGTTTTACAAATTAGATAGACTAGATAACAAAGCAATTGATGCAGCGAATAGTGTAGAGTATTTTTTTGAGCAACCAAAAAATAGATTTCTTGGAATCATCAAAGAAAGACACCCTTGGTGTATTTCACGAGAAAGGATTTGGGGATGTCCGCTTCCAGTTTGGAGTTGTGAAGAGTGTAGTGAAAAGAATTGGTTTTTTACAAGAAAAGAAATTGTAGATGCTGCTGAAAATTTACCTGATGGTCCAGACTTTGAATTACACAGACCATGGATTGATAACATTACTGTAAAATGTAAAAAATGTGGCAGTACAAAAACAAAAAGAGAAGAGTATGTTCTAGATACTTGGCACAATAGTGGGGCAGCACCATATTCATCATTAACCGATGAAGAGTATACAAAAGAGATTCCAGCTCCATTCTTTACTGAAGGAATTGATCAAACTAGAGGATGGGCATATACTCTATTAATTGAGAATGTCATATTAAATAATTCAGCAACTCCACCATACAAATCATTCTTGTTTCAAGGCCATGTGCTGGATGAGAATGGGGGCAAGATGAGTAAGAGTAAAGGAAATGTTTTGGAGGGTGCAGAATTGTTACAAAAGTATCCTACGGATTTAGTGCGTTTTTATTTCATGTGGAAAGCAAGTCCAATTGAACCACTTAGTTTTAGCACCGATGAATTAATGTCAAGACCATACCAAGTAATTAATACACTATTCAATCTACATCTATACTTTAAACAAAATAGTGAGTATGACAATTTTGAGAAATCAAATTCCATAAAATGGGCAAAACAGAATGATTTACTCACATCACCAGATATTTGGTTATTATCAAAACTTCAAAAATTAATTCAAACAATGACTGAAAAAAATCAGTCATGTAAATTCCATGAATGTGCCAAAGCAATTGATGATTTTATTATTAACAATCTAAGTCAAGTGTACATTCCAATTACAAGAGGAGAATTATGGGATGAGGATGAGGAAAAGAAGAACAGGAGACTTGCAATTTATGCAGTGTTAAATAATGTTCTCAAAACATTGGATATTTTGATTCATCCGTTTTGTCCATTTACCAGTGAGCACCTATACCAATCAGTATTTGATGGAGAGCAAAGTATTCTACTTGACAAATGGCCACAATTTCAAGAATCATTAGTAAATGAAAAAATTGAAGAATCATTTGACATTATGAAAGATGTTGTATCAGTATCATCAGCTGCTAGAATGAAAGGAAAATTAAAACGAAGATGGCCATTAAATGAAGCTCAAATTTGTGTTAAAAAAGGTGACAAAGTAAAACTTAAATCATTATCTGAATTATTACAATCCCAGCTAAACGTAGAAAAGTTTTCAGTAACTGAAACTGAAAAAGAATCTGGGTTGGAACAAATTTTAGAATTAAAACAATTAGGATTACCTGCAAAACCTACAATTGAATTAGAAAGAAAAAGAATAGGTCCTAAAGCAAAACAACACATGGGAAAACTTGTTGCAAAATTTTCTGAAACAAATCCTGAAGAAATAGTTTCAGCATTACAAAAAGAAAAGAAATTTGATTTTGAAATTGATGGAGATATTATTTCATTAGATAATGAAGACTTTATTGTGAATTTTGATGCAAGTGAAAATTTTGCAATGGCTAAAAGAGACAACTATTCTGTATTTATCTCAACTTTAAGAAACAAAGAGATGATGGCAAAAGGATTGATAAAAGATATTGCAAGAAGACTTCAAACATTAAGAAAAGAAAAAGGATACAACCCAACTGATATTTTGAATGTTGCATCAATTCTTGATTTAGATGAGGAGTCACTTGAAATGATTAAAGAAAAGGCAAAAGATTTGGCATTTTTAGTTAGAGTAAAACAAGTGAATTTTACTGACTCGTGCAAAGAATACAAAGATGATGATATTGATGGTCAAAAAATCAGAATATCAGTAGAATAAATTTTGAGAATTAATGAAATATTTTTATTAGAATTATTATCTGCCAAAGTAAATGTCTGAATCAGATAAACCAAATGTTGTTGGAATTAACATTCTAAAACAAAATGGCCTAGATGTTGATGAGTTGTTAAAGCAGTTAATCACAAATGCTGCAGTTGAATTTACTGCATACTACTACTTTACCAACCTCAGAGCACATTGTACAGGCTTGGAAGGAGAAGGGCTCAAAGGGATAATTGAAGATGCAAGACTAGAAGATCTTAGTCACTTTGAATCATGTCTTGAGAGGATTTACCAATTAGGTGGAATACTCCCAAATGATGCCACAGAATTTATCAAAATGTCTGGTTGTGAATTCCTACAACTTCCTACAAATCCAACAGATCATAAAGCAATTCTAGAAAAATGTCTCAAAGCAGAGCAAGGCGCAATTGTGAATTGGGATAAAATTTGCAAAATGACGCACGGAAAAGATCCTGCAACATACGATATTGCAAAAGATATTCTAGCAGAAGAGATAGAACATGAGTCTTGGTTCTTAGAGTTAATCTATGGAAGACCATCAGGACACATGAGAAGAAAGTATGCAGGAGAAAGACCACATACTAGAAAACACTCTAGAGCTTTAGACATGGGATAAAACCCAAAATCACTTTCTTTATTCAAATTGTTATTTTATTGACGACTTGTAGTGAAAATCAATTGTTTTGTCACGGTTAAATAGAAAAATCTCGTATAGATAGTATGGTCAAACAGATTAGTCTTGACGCATGGCAGATTCAACAATTAACAGAATTATTAAAAAAAGGATCAGATATTGTTGAAAAGACTAACAAACCAATTGTTCTCTTCAGACAAACTTTAGAAGAAGAAGAGGAATCATATGAAGAAATTGTATGCACACTCACCAAAGGATTTGTGATTGAACAGATGGTCACATCAGGAGGCATACTAGTTCCAAGTTTTCAACAACAGTTTGTATTTACAATTGAAGAATACCCTCAAGAATTATTGAGAAAAAGTAAGGATCGCTTTTTAGAAATGATCGATTTTCTTGCAGAACAGTTAAGATAATATCATAATTAATAAGGACCGTAAAATTCAAGATTTTTGCATGCAACTTTTAGAGTTTCAAGCAAAGGAATTATTTCGAGAATATGGAATTAACCTACTTGATAGTATATCATCTACAAATATTGAAGAAGGTAGAAAACATGCAAAAGAATTAGGATATCCATTTGTGATTAAAATTCAGGTTCCCGTAGGCGGTAGAGGAAAAGCTGGAGGTATCCAAAAATGCCAAAATGATGATGAATTTGAGCTAAAATATCCACAAGTGATGGATTTGACAATAAAAGGTGAGAAAGCAAGAGCAATTTTACTTGAAAAAATGGCAGATATTAAAAAAGAGTTGTACCTCTCATTATTTTTAAATCGCTCAAAGAGATGCTATACAATTATTGCATCAGCTGAAGGCGGAGTTGAAATTGAATCAGTCAAGAATCAAATAATCAAAGAAGTAGGACTGGGAGAAGTTTCAGATGAACTTGCAAAAGAAGTTGCAAAAGAAATGGAATTAGAAGGAACAACTGCAGACCAATTTGTAGATACTTTAAAAAAATTATCAAAACTTACAATAGAAAAAGAAGCAGAACTAGTAGAAATTAATCCACTTGCAATTATGCAAGACGATTCAATCATGGCATTAGATGGGAAATTTGTTACAGATGATAATAGTAATTTCAGACATGATGAATTACAAAAATACCAAGAAAAAACAGAGATTGAAGAGAGAGCAGAAAAAAGTGGATTTTCGTTAGTAGAATTAGATGGAGATATTGCAGTAGTCGGAAACGGGGCAGGTCTTGTAATGTCAACACTTGACATGTTGTCAGATAATGGAGGAAAGCCAGCATGTTTCTTAGATGTAGGTGGTGGTGCAACTACTGAATCAGTTTATGAAGCATTGACTTTGATTAGTAAATTAGATAGAGTAAAAGGAATTTTAGTAAATCTCTATGGAGGAATTGTAAAGACTACAGTAGTAGCTGAAGCATTTCTTAAAGCATATGAAAATAATTTAATTGACTTGCCAGTATTTTCAAGACTCAAAGGAACAGAATCAGAGAAAGCAACTGAAATGTTACAAGGTTCTAGAACTAAAATTTTCACTACAGTAGAAGAGGCAATTAATGCAGCAGTTATGGAAGTAAAAAATTGACAGGTATTTTTGAATTACTCAAAGGTAATCCAGGTGATTCTGATTATGAAAATAAAGGAGTTATTGTTCAAGGTATTACAGGCTCATATGGGTCACTACATGCAAAACAAATGATCAAATATGGTACCAATGTTGTAGCTGGAGTTACACCAGGTAAAGGAGGTCAAAAGTTTGAAAACAAAGTTCCAGTATACAATACAATGCAAGAAGCAGTTGATGCAACAAATGCAAAAATTTCAATCATCTTTGTTCCAGCAAAATTCTTTCTTAGTGCAGCAAAAGATGCACTAAATGCAGGAATTAAACTACTAGTTGCAATTCCAGAACATGTTCCAATTAGAGATACTATGGAAACAATAGATCTTGCAAATCAAAAAGGGGCAATAGTCATAGGACCAAATACTCCAGGCATAATGATTCCAGAATTAATTAAAATTGGAATCATGCCACCAATGCCATTCAAAGCAGGAAAGATTGCAGTATTATCAAAAAGTGGAACTTTACTTTATGAAATTTCTGATGCACTAACTAATTCAGGATTTGGTCAATCAATCACAATAGGAATTGGAGGAGATCCAGTTAATGGAACAAGAATGATTGATGCATTTGAAATGATAAAAAACATTCCAGATTTGGAAGGATTAGTAGTTGTAGGAGAAATTGGCGGAGATTCAGAAGAAATTTTGGCTCAAAGGATTATCGATAGTGGATTTAAGAAACCAACAGTAGCATACATTGCAGGTAGAGCAGCTCCAAAAGAAAAGAGAATGGGTCATGCAGGTGCAATAGTCATGGGAACTTATGGTTCTGCTGAATCCAAAATTTCAATGTTTAACAAAGCAAACATTCCAGTAGCAAAAAGACCTGCAGAAGTACCAGTTTTACTAGCAGGAAAGATGGAAAAATCCGATTAGAATAAAAGAGAGAGAGAAAGGAGAAAATTAAATGCCTATCACAGATCCAGAAAAGAAACGAATTGCACAACAAGCACGTCTTGTAATGAGAATTTGCTTCAAATGTGGATGTAGAAATGATATCGGGGCAACAAGATGTAGAAAATGCAGAAATCCGTATCTGAGATTAAAGAACAGAAATCTCGGAGTTAAGAAATAGAACTAGTAATTCATCAATCTTTGTCTATACTCTACAATTACAGATTTTAATTCATTACTGTATTTTAGAATAAATGATTTTGCAGCATCAGCATCATCTAATTCTTCAAGTGATAGTTGTAAATCATCAGGTAGTTCTTCATTCATTTGGAATAATATTTTGGCAGCATCAGTATATTGACCTAGATTTTCAGCATATTCATATGCCAACTTCATCCTATCAATTAACGCATCAAATTCCTGCAGAGACATACAGTGTATTTTAAAAATCAATACTAAAGGCGTTGGTAATTACAAAATATTTCACAACCTAAAGATAAAAAGTGTGTCTTTTAGGAGATTCACTGGACCGGTCGTCTAGTTTGGTTTGGATGACGCACTCACACTGCGTAAGGAAGAAATTCCCGCAAAGGTCGTGGGTTCAAATCCCATCCGGTCCACTTTTAAAATTTACAAAAATTTCCACATTTGGGAAATAAAGGATATTGTTATATCCAAATATTTCAGGTTTCAGATGATGATAAAATCATCAAATAGATTATCATTTATTCAAGAACAAATAATAATTGTGGATAAAAAATGATGCAAAATAAAATTATCGTAATAATGATTTGTCTTATAATTATTAGCTCAAACATACAACCAATATTTGCTGAAATTTTCTTTCCTAGTACAAATTTTAGATTATACAATATCCCCACATATTGTGTTGTAATTCCAAATGACCCCACCATATCAGAACAACAAAAAAATCAATGGGGGAGTTTAGGTGAAAATGCAGTATTAGCATGGGAAAAAAAATTAAAAGATAAAGAAGAAATTAATGATAATATTTGGGATGTCAATGTAAAAATAGTTTCAGAAGATGAATCAGAGAATTGTGGAATCAATATAATTTTTAAAGATAAACCTAGTTTGACTGGAACTGTTGCAGGGTTTTTTTCATGGCCACCAGGTTCAGTGACGATATACTATTTGCAGCTAGAACTATGTGGTTTGTTTACATGTTATGATGATGATACATTCGTTTCAGATGATGTCATTTATGCCGTAGCATTACACGAAATTGGTCATTCTTTTGGATTAGACCATTATGTTTCAGATGATGCAGACACAAATTCAAAATGGCAAACAAGTTCCAACACCCCACCATCAATTATGATTCCAACAATACACAATAATCCATTTTTACAAGAAATAACAGATATCGATATTAGTAAAGTTCGTGAGGTTTATGGAAGTGATGGATTTTATGCATTTTCATCTATTCCTATTCCAGAACCAACACCAGAACCAACACCAGAACCAACACCAGAACCAACACCAGAACCAACACCAGAACCAACACCAGAAATTATTGAACCAATAATCCCAGAAAGACCATTTAGTTCAATAAGAGTTTCAGAAAAAATTATCGCAGTACAAGATCATCAACAACAAATCAAAATTTCAGGAAGTGTATCTGATGATTACTTGTTAAGAGGTCACCCAGTAATCATTACAATCTACAAACCAGATCAATCAATTCAAATCTTGAAAACAGGTACTACGAATAGTGGATATTTTGAAACATTATTGATTTTTGATAAAAATACACTTCGCGGAAATTATCAAGTTTCAGCAAGCTATATCGAACGTGTGGATAAAAGTATGGATGTATCGTTTGAGATAGTCGATAAAATTATCTCACCGTCAATAATCTCAGATGAACAAGATTCAGAATTACCAAGTATGCCAAATCAAAATGAGCCAAGTCAAATTGAAACAGAATCAGATGAGATCATTCCAAATTGGGTAAAAAACAATGCAAGATGGTGGTCTGAGGGAAATATTGATGATGAGACATTTGTAGATGGAATTGAATTTTTAGTTTCTAAAAATATCATTGAAGTTCCAAAACACAATAGTGCTCAATCAATTATGATTATTCCTGATTGGATTAAAAACAATGCAAGATGGTGGGCAGATGGCTCCATTGATGATAATTCATTTGTAGATGGAATTGAATTTTTAGTAAAGATTGGAATTGTCAAAATAGGTTAATTGAAAATATTTCAGATATTAAATTAAATCATTTAGGAGAATTTTTCATAGAATTCATATACAGATAAAATTGTGAAATCAATCAAATGAGTAAGAATTTTTGGCACGATATTGAACCAGGGGCAGATATTCCTGAAATCATCAATGTAATTGTAGAAATTCCAAAAGGTTCAATGAACAAATACGAATACGATAAAAAACACAATATGATTAAACTTGACAGAGTATTATTTTCTCCATTTCACTATCCTGGGGATTATGGCCTAGTGCCTCAAACATTATCTGAAGACGGAGATCCACTTGATGCATTAGTTTTAGTAACAAATCCAACATTTCCAGGAATTTTAATTGAGGCAAGACCAATAGGATTACTCCAAATGAAAGATGATGAGGAAGCAGATGACAAAATTATTTGTGTATCAACTAATGACCCCAGATATCTACATACAGCAGACATTTCAGATATAGAAGATCATTATCGTTCAGAGATTGCACATTTTTTTCAAGTATACAAAGAGTTAGAAGGAAAGAAAGTAGAAATCATAGGATGGAAATCATCAAAAGATGCAAAAACAGTAATTGTTGATTCAATAAAGAGATACAAAAATACTTTGAAAAAATATTAGAAATATGTCAAAAGAATGCGACCATTTTTCCCAAGAAAAAAAAGGAATTTCACCAAATACAAAAAACTGTGAAGAATGTGAGAAAGAGCACCTACCAGTAGTTGCAATTAGAATGTGTTTAACATGTGGACATGTTGGTTGTTGTGATTCATCAATAGGAAAACATGCAACAAAACATTTTCAAGAAACAGGGCATCCAGTAATGAAATCAATTCAGGAGAGTTCTCAAAAGTGGTGCTATGTTCACAAAGAATATTTTTAAAAAAGATAATTTTAATTTAAATTATTTAATTCCAAAATAGAATTTACTAATCCATCACCCATGACATCAGGTTCAGTACTAACCATCAAAAATTTATTTTTTGTTAAATTTATGGTATACAATCTAACTTTATCCTTAACAATGAGGCTGTATTGATTTGAACCCAGTGAATCAGATGCATTATCATCAGACCATCTTTTGATTTGAAAAATAATTGATGCTTTTTCATCCTCATCACTGAAATATGATTCAACATTTTTACGCATGCCTCCATGTGTTTTTTCATTATTTTCCCAAATTGCAGCATATCTTACCATAGGAAATATTGAAAAAATATTACTTATCAGAGATTCATCATCCATTTTTAGTAATTATGATTAAAGTGATCAGTTATTTTTAGTTTCCAATATTCTAGTGTGAATCATTTTTTAATAGTCAGAATTGGTCATCAATTGATGACAACATATCATCCAGGAATATGGGATCTAACAAAACTAGTAAAAAATCCAAAAAGTCCAGCATTTCAAAAACAGATTAAAGAATTAGAAAAGCAAGCAGCGTCATTTGAGAAAATCAAATCAAAATTAAATCCAAAAATATCATCTGCCAATTTCAAAAATATTTTACAACAAGTAGAAGAAATTTCTGAAAATATGAGTAGAATTGGAGGGTATGCATCATTATCTTATTCATCAAATACTCAATCAGATGAGGCAACATCTCTAATGAGTAGAATGTCAAAATTGGGTTCTGAGATTTCAAATAAAATATTATTTTTTGATTTATGGTGGAAAACACAAGTAGATGAAAAAAATGCAAAAAGACTCATGAAAGATGCAGGAGAGCTTAGAGAATATTTGTCACACAAAAGACTATTTGCAAAATATGCACTTAGTGAACCTGAAGAAAAAATTATCAATACTCTAGATGTGACAGGAATTTCTGCACTTGTAAAATTGTATGACAAGATTACAAATTCATATGAATACAAAATGAAAATTGGAAATAAAAATAAAGTTTTGACAAGAGAAGAACTTACAAATTATGTTCGAAGTACAAATCCAAAAATTCGAGAGACAGCATACAAAACAATTCTTGGCAAATATATTGAAAATAAAGGAGTAATTGGAGAAATTTATCAAAATATTGTTCGTAATTGGAAAGATGAGGGCATCGAAATTAGAGGCTACAAGAGTCCAATTTCAATGAGAAATATTGGAAATGATGTAGATGATAAAACAATAGAGTCATTGCTTGCGGTGTGTAGAAAAAATTCGCCTGTTTTTCAAAAATTCTTTGAACAAAAAGCAAAAATGTTGAAATTAAAAAAGTTGAGAAGATACGACGTATATGCACCTGCAACTGCAAACATTAAAGAAAAAAATTACACATATGATCAATCAGTTAAATTAGTTTTTGAATCACTTGGAAAGTTTAGCAGTACATTAGAAGATAATGCAAGAAAAGTTTTCAATGAAAATCATGTAGATTCAGAAATAAGACAGGGTAAAAGGGACGGAGCATTTTGCAGTACACTTTCTCCAAAAACAACACCATTTGTTCTGGTGAATTTTACTGGAAAATCAAGAGATGTGTTTACCTTAGCTCATGAACTAGGTCATGCAGTTCACAGTCAAGCAGCACAAGACAGATCTATTCTTGTTCAAGATGCACCATTGCCATTGGCAGAAACAGCATCAACTTTTTCTGAATTGTTATTGTATGATAATTTATCTGATAAAATCTCAAATAATGAAAAGAAAATAATGCTTTCAGAAAAAATCGATGATTTGTATGCAACAATTCTCAGACAATCATTTTTTACAATTTTTGAAGTTGATGCACATAAACAAATTGGAGAGGGAACTACAATTGATGAGATTTCAAAATTATATCTGCAGAATTTAAAAGAACAATTCGGAAAGTCAGTTACTATTTCTGATGACTTTGCAATAGAGTGGAGTTGTATTCCACATTTTTACCACACTCCATTTTACTGCTATGCATATTCTTTTGGTAACTTACTTGCATTGTCATTGTTTCAAAGATACAAAAAAGAAGGCAAAGATTTTGTTCCAGCATATATCAATATTCTTGCTGCAGGTGGCTCTAAAAAGCCAGAAAAATTACTTTCAGAATATGGATTTGATATAAGATCCCCAAAATTTTGGCAAGAAGGATTTGATTATGTCAAAGAGCAAGTTAAAGCACTATCAGCATTAAACTAGATTTTAGAATAAATGGGGCTGACAGTCCAACGCATGGACTGCCAGCTTGTTCCCCGAACGGTTTGAATTCGATGTCAAGTCAAAATCAAGGTCAATCTGATTTAAACGTTTGAAATTATTTCAAGTCCAATTTTTTAGGTTTAATCTTTCTAATTGTACCAAATAAAATCCCAATTGTGATTCCTAGTTGATAAAGAAAATACAACAATACCTCAAAGGTACTAGGAGTAAGATCGGTGAATCGGCTAATTCCAGTAAATACTAACAACAGTACACTGAAAAATAAAACAAATAATTTTACAATTCCACGAATTTGTGTAAATTTTAACAAAACAAAAGTCATCACAGTAACTGAAATGGCTAAAACTGTTAGAAATCCAGTATTCATTCCAAAAATCAAAAAGATTGAAGATGCAACTTCAGTAGGTCCATTTGCAGATAAATTTGTCAAATCAATTTTTTCAGGGGATGCAAAACGTGGAACACTCAAAATTGCATTAATCAAAAATAATACAAATAATGAAATAGATACGGTCTTTAGATGGTTTTGTAAACGTGGAAATCTAGTTAAAATAGCTCGTCCCAAAATAATTCCTTGCAATAATCCTACACCAAAAGCACCCAAAACGGCAATCATTGAAAAAATAGGATCTTGAAATATTTCAACAAAAAATGGAATTAATGCCATTAGATAATAATCACATTAATGAGAATATTAGCTAGTCGATAATCAAATTTTGAAAAAAATAAAAAATGTAAGGCTGATTAATTTCAAAATAAGAATAAATTTAATTATTTCATGTTTTGAGTGCAAATTATGAAAAAGAGTTTATTGTTACTAGGATTAATTGCTCTAGTTAGTATTTCAACAAGTTATGCCTATTCACAAGAGATCGGTCTTGCAACATTTCAAGAAACTGCTCAAATAATTGTAGATAAGAGCATATCTCAAAATGTTACAACATCAATTACATTACAAAGTACCAGTATTCAAGAAATTAAAATTCCAGCAGAACTAGAACAAAAAATTAGAGATAGCGGTAGAATTGAGGCAATAGTTGTAACTAATCAAGATCAATGTGTTCTAGGGGTAAGGGATCAATCATGTATCATGATTAATGTTGCAAGGAATCCAGAAATAAGAGGAATTTTTGCAATTCAAGATGAAACTAAAGAGGTTGCAGAGCAATATATCGATGAGATAAATCAAGTATTTGATACTAAAGCCAAATTCCATTCAGTTTTTGTCCACACTAATGATGCATCAAATTTAGCATTAGAAACATCAGGCCAAATTTCAGGTAGTGGTGCAATTTCAGCAGTATACACAATGCCTATGGAGGATACAAATTCCATGTATGAAAAGATTTCAGCAATACTACTTCCAAAAATAATCAGAGATAGTGGAGGATTCTACAATATTGCAAAAAATTTGTCACATGAAGATAACTCAAAAATGACATTTTCGCTAATTCCAATGGATACAAGTTCACTTTTACAATTAAAATTATCAGTAGATTTTCCAAATAAAGCATCAACAGTTTTTGAAGTCAGTCCACTAGAATTTCTCAAAGTAGATAACATTAAAAGATCAGAGTATTTTTCAACAGGATTTTATCCACTAAACTCCATAATACAAGTAGTAATTTTATCTCCAGAAGATGAAACCATATCTAACATCAAAGGGAACATAGTTCCAACGCAGATTATAGATAACGAAAAAATTCCAACAGATATCACAAATGAAGGATGGGTCTTTGACCCGCAAGAAGGACAAATGATTCAAGGAAAATATATTTTCGGTGAAGAAACATCAGTGAGTAAAGAAAAATTAAAATTCACTTTAGGAGATCAAATTATTCAACCAGAGAAAACAGAGTTTGATGAATCAATTATCATAGTAATTATAATTTCAATTGTTGCAATTGCTGCTGCATTATTTTATCTTAAAGGGTACAAGAAATAATCACAACAAAAGAACAGCTGCTGCAAATACGGTAGTCCATTTTCCATCTTTGTCACCTCTAGTTGATTGGGTCATGTTTTGGGTTTTGTAGATTTCACCTGAAATTGACCACTGTTGTCTTTTTTCGTTCCAAGCTTTGTCTACATCAAATGGAATACCTAATGAGGATGCAAGCATTTGTGCTGCAATATCTTCAGCATAATCTCCAGCCTGAGTTTCATTCTGACCAAAAGATTCGTATTCAGAAAGATATCCATATCGGTCTGTGTCTTTTGGTTGTGCAATACCTACAGATGCAGCACACATTCTATGAGGCTCATTAGTTTGATTTTTGGAATAAATTGTAAATAGAATTTGTCCAGGAGAAATTTGTTTTAGTCCCTCTTTTCTAGAAATCAACTTTGCTTTTGGTGGAAAAATGCTTGAAATTAATACAAGATTGGTTCCTGCAATCCCAGCATCTCTTAGAGCATATTCAAAACTTGTTAGTCTATCTTCATGAATTCCTTTTCCTTTTGTAAGAAACAATTTTTTGGCAACCAAGTCTAACATTTCTAAATTCTTGAAATAGAATTATTATTTATACTTTAATTCAAAGAAATGAACTTGTTATAATTTGATTTATTTTAAAATTAATTTTGTTGAATCATTTTTGAAAAATGAATTAATCTCGTTTCTTTTTTTTCTTTCGTTTATCAGGGTCTTTTTTAATCTGAGTCAAAAAGAGAAATGCAAAAAATGCACCCAATCCGATATTAACTACGCCTAAAAAGGTAATCATTACTGTAGCATCAGCACTTGAAGCGATTGGAGATAACCCAATTACTATGCCAAATGAGCCAGTTGCAAAAAACATTATCATCAAAACCTTGACTCTAATTGGTTCGATGTATCTCATATCAGATATCAAAAAATGACAATATTATAAACTGACGGTTAATTGGAATGTTTTTTGCAAGTGATCTTTCATAACCATCCCCAAGTAACATTTTAAACCTGAAAAATTTCATTTTACTTCGTGCCAATGTAGCTCAGCCTGGTTAGAGCAACTGATTTGTAATCAGTAGGTCGTGGGTTCGGATCCCGTCATTGGCTTTTTAATATTCTTAAAATTAATTTGAATGCGGAATTTGGCAATACGATTAAGTATGCTGAATTTTGGAATAGGTTCAAATGAGTTCGGAGGATTTTGAATCAAATGAATCCAATAATGGAAATATTTCAGTCAAAAAATCAACATTTAACGGATTAATTATTGGAATAATTGCAATAACAGGGATTGCAATGTTTTTTGCAGGATCATATGCATTAAACTCAAATTCAGACCAAGTATCACAAGAAGAACTTCAAGATGCAATATCAAAATTAGAGCTTAAAATATTACAAAATCAATTACCCACCACACAACCAACAGCTCCTGTAAAAATTTCAGCAGATAATGATCCAATTATTGGAAATCCAGATGCCGCAATTTCAATTATTGAATTTTCAGATTTTCAATGTCCATTTTGTGCAAGATTCCACATCCAAACACTTCCTTTAATTTTGGAAGAGTATATCGATGAAGGAAAAGTCAAACTGATTTTCAGAGATTTCCCAATTCAGAGCATCCATCCAAATGCAGTACCAGCATCAGTTGCAGCAGAATGTGCAAATGAACAAGGTAAATTCAAAGAAATGCATGACAAATTATTTGAATATCAAAATCAATGGAATAGAGTAGAAACAGTAGATGCCATATCTTTATTCAATGAATATGCTGTTGAAATGAATTTAGAACAAGAAACATTTGAGTCATGTCTTAGTAATGGAAAATACATTGATGAAATTAAAAAAGATCTTGAAGATGGACGAGACTACGGGGTATCAGGAACACCAGGATTCTTTATTGGAAATGACAAAATAGGATATGTCGAACTTAAAGGAGCTCAGCCGTTTGATAGTTTCAAAAAAGTAATTGATGCACAATTAGACGCATAATAACAAGCGTTTATTAGACGTTTTTAGGTACCACGGATATCGGAATAATGATGATCAAGCAATGAAGCTTTTCGTCATTGCTAAAGAGAAGAAAACAAAATGACAAAATTTAAAGATTTAGGATTAAGCGACGACATACTAAACGGAATTACAGATCAAGGATTTGAAGATGCATTTCCAATCCAAGAAGCAGTAATCCCAGTATTACTAACAGGAAGAGATGTTGTAGGACAAGCACATACAGGTTCTGGAAAAACTGCAGCATTTGCATTAGCAATGTTAGAACAAATTCAACCAAGAAATGGAATTCAGGGATTAATCATGGCCCCAACAAGAGAACTTGCAATGCAAATTACAGATGAAATCAAAAAATTTGCAAAGCATACAAAAATCAAAGTAGCAACAGTTTATGGCGGTCAAGGAATGGGAATTCAACTTGATGCATTACATAGAGGAGTAGAAATAGTTGTTGCAACACCAGGAAGATTAATTGACCATCTCAAAAGAGGTTCAATTGAACTACGAGACATTACTCACATCGTCTTGGATGAAGCAGATACGATGTTAGACATGGGATTTGTAGATGATATTTCATTTATTTTAGATTTAGCACCTGAAGACAGAGTAATGTCATTATTTTCAGCAACAATGCCTACTGAAATCTTAAGATTATCTGAAGAATACCTAAACAATCCAAAACAGTTCTTATTAGATGCAGATGATCTAAGTGGAGAAGGAATAGATCAATCATTTTTAGTAATTAAAGACAGAGACAAATTCAAGTATCTAATTGATTTTGTAAAACCAATTAAAGGTCAAGCAATTGTTTTTTGTTCTACAAAATACAGAACAAGAGATGTTGCAAAATTCCTCCATCAAGAAAAATACAATGCAGTAGCAATTGAAGGAGACATGTCACAACACAGAAGAGAGCAATCTATGGGTAAATTCCGTAGCGGAAAAGCAGACATCCTAGTTGCAACAGATGTAGCATCAAGAGGAATTGATGTTCCAAGAGTAGAATTAGTAATCAATTACGATGTACCAAATGTAGAAATGGCATATTTTCACAGAATCGGCAGAACAGCCAGAGCAGGGGCTGAAGGAAGAGCAATTACTTTTGTATCATATTCATCAGTAGGTGACTGGAATTTAATCAAACGTCAAATCAAAGTTCCTCTCAAAGATTTGAATCAAGAAATGGGAATTCAAATTTCAATTCCTGATCCTCTCAAAAGACAAATGCCATCAAGAAGATA
>Ga0209992_10002401_pt1 | contig 17198 bp, 20 predicted proteins | sample 2SBtaG_2_FD_182564 | JGI IMG/M metagenome (GOLD analysis project Ga0209992, IMG submission 182564) | Deep subsurface microbial communities from Kolumbo volcano to uncover new lineages of life (NeLLi) - 2SBTROV12_ACTIVE470 metaG (SPAdes)... | ecosystem: Environmental > Aquatic > Marine >... | reverse complement strand
TAGGAAAGGCAATTGCCCCAGGACAATTCAGTGTAGATGAAGTCAAAAAAATTACAAATTTAAAAAAATAAGCACATTCAGTTGAGAGTTTAAATCAATCATATTACTCAAGGAAATAAGATGGGCAAATCATTTGCAGTAATTGGAGATCCAATTGATCATTCATTATCTCCAAATATTCACAGCGCAGCATTTAGAGAAATGGATTTAGATTCATCATATATTGCATATAGAATTCCAACAGGTGAATTAGAAGAAGGCATTGAAGGATTAAAGAAAATCAAAATTGATGGGTTTAACATTACAATCCCACACAAAATAGAGATGATGAAATATTTAGATAAAATAGATGAATCATGTAGTTTGATTGGAGCAGTAAATACAGTTTCAAACAAAGATGGAGTTCTAAAAGGATACAACACAGATATGGATGGTTTCTTGGAACCTTTTAAGAAAAAGGAATTAAACATTGCAGATACCAAAGTTCTTCTTATTGGAGCAGGAGGAGCTGCAAGAGCAATAGTGGCGGGATTTGCTAAAGAAAAAGCTAAAAGCATCACCATTGCAAACAGAACATTAGAAAAAGCAAACAGTCTTTCAGAATTTGCAAAAACAATTGGCTTGGATGCAAATGCTGTAAAAATTGAAGATGTAGTAGATACAGCAAAAGATTACGACATTATTGTAAATGCCACATCAGTTGGTCTTAGAAATGAACCAAGTGTGATTTCTTTAGAAGGAATTAATGAAAAAACAATTGTTTATGATATTGTGTATATGCCAATGAATACAGATTTTATTAAAAAGGCCAAAGAAAAAAAGGCCATCATAATTTACGGATATGAGATGCTTTTAGGACAAGCAGTTAGGGCATTTGAGATTTGGCATGGTATAGAAGCACCTTATAATGCCATGAAAAAAGCATTGTTAGGAGGATTTTGATGGCAAAAGCAAAGGCTACCGTCCATGGCGCAGTTTCACTAGTAAATGCAATTGCAAACCAAAAAGGGGCAACTTTAGGAATAGATTTGAAAGTAGAGGCAACTGTAGAATCAAGCCCAGGAAAAGGAATTTCAATCCAATCTGAAAACAAGAGCCTCAGTTCCAGACTAATCAACAAAACCGTTGAAAAAGTGATTTCAAAAAAAGATTTAGAACAAAACAAAATCTCAATTACTCTTGATTCAGAAATTCCAACAGGATACGGACTAAAAAGCTCTAGTGCAATATCTTCAGCTATTGCCATGGCATGTGCAAAAATTTTCAAACCTAAATTTACTGATCAGCAAATTTTACTTGCAGGAGTTGATGCATCAATTGAATCCAAAGTAAGTATCACTGGGGCATATGATGACGCATGTTCTTGTTATTATGGAGGATTTAATGTAACAGACAATGCAAAGAAGAAAAGAATTCAATTTGAAAAAGGACCATCTAACCTTATTGCTGTAATTTTCATTCCAAAAAATAGAAAGAGAGGAAATTTAAAAAAATTGAAAATGCTTTCGTCAATTTTTGAAAACGCTTGGGAATTGGCTAGAAAAGCAAACTATTGGGAAGCAATGATCATAAACGGTTTAGCTACGGCATCTATTTTAAATTCAGAACCCAAAATTATTACAGATTTAATTGAAAAAGGAGCACTAGGGGCATCAGTTTCAGGAAATGGTCCATCAATAGCTGCAGTAACAAAAAAAGAAAATGAGGCAGCAATGAAAAAAGTATTTTCATCACTTGAAGGACACATCATAGTTTCAAAAATAAGCAACAAAAAGGCAGAAGTTCATGAAGTGTAAAGTTGAAAAATCAAAAATTTCAGGGCAGATAGTTTGCCCTCCAAACAAAAGCTATTCACATAGAGCTATATTTCTTGCATCACTAGCTGGAAAAAATAGCAGTGTAGAAAATGTTCTACTATCTGCAGATACAAAAGCTACAATTGAAACATGTGAAAAATTTGGGGCAGAAATTGAACAAGAAAATTCATCAATTATTGTCAAAAATCCAATAAAAATAGGCACAAAAGTACCTGAAATCAATACTGAAAATTCGGGAACCACTATGAGAATAGCCTCAGGAATTGCCAGTCTATTTTCAGATGAGATTACACTTACTGGAGATGCTAGTTTGCAAAAAAGACCAATGCAGCCACTCTTAGATGCACTATCAAGCATAGGGGCTCAATGCAGTTCAACAGATGGAAAACCTCCAATCAAAATTAAAGGTAAGATAAAAGGTGGAGAAGTTAAAATCCCAGGAAATTTTTCCAGTCAATTTATTTCAGCATTATTAATTAGTGCACCATTAACTGAAAATGGAATTAATTTAACTATTGAAGGAAACTTGGTATCAAAACCATATCTTGATGCAACAATATCAACAATGAGAAAATTTGGAGTAACAGTTCAAACACTTATTCCATACAAAAGATACAACATATCTCCACAAATCTATAAAGAATGTACATTTACAGTACCAATAGATTTTTCAAGTCTTGCACTTTTACTTTCTGCAAATGTCTTAAATGGAGAAGACATTACGATAAAAGGCAACATAGGTAATTTGCCTCAAGGTGATGAGGTATTCATAGATTTTTTGGAACAGTTAGGAGTTCAAGTTACAATGGATGATGAACAAATTAAGATTAAAACACCAGATAAACTAAAGGGCGGGAAATTTGATTTGAGTAATTCCCCAGATCTTCTTCCACCTCTAGCAATTTTGGCATTAAAGTCCTCTAGTCCTATTGAAATTTTTAATGTGAAACATGCAAGGTTAAAAGAAACAGATAGAATTGCAATTGTTTCAAGAGAACTTGTAAAATTAGGAATTAAAGTTCAAGAAAAAGAAGACGGATTGATTTTAGAATCAACTGAAAATATCTCAGGAGCTGAATTAAATTCTGAAGAAGACCATCGATTATTCATGGCATTTTGTATTGCAGGGATGTATGTTGGCAATTGCACTGTAACGGATCCAGAATCAGTTCAAGTATCATATCCAAATTTTGTAGAAGAAATGAATCGCATGGGTGCAAATTTAGAAATACAGTAAAAATTATTTTTTAAAAAAAATCACCTTGGGAGATAAAAGGCGCGACCCTGTATAGAGTGAAAAGCATTCTCCTCACCCACAACGCTTTTGCGTAGATAACATGTCTTTTTCGCAGGGCCGCGCAAATTATTCGTTATAATTTACACGATTTTGCATATATTATGTATGTAATTATTATATTTAAGAATATATTATAATTATTTCATAATTTATTCAATATTTTTATAAATTTTAAACAGGTACAAAGAGAATGTAAAAAAAGTATCAACCACGCAATAAAATTTTCAAAAAATTTCAGAATGAGGAATTATAAACATCAATTAACTTTGATAGTGTGTTGCCGGGAAGTTCTATTGGCCAGCGTCTTGTTTTAACAAGTTTTGGTGAAAGTCATGGAAAATCTATTGGTGCAGTTTTGGATGGATGTCCAGCTGGATTAGAGATTGATGAAAAAGAAATCCAAAAGATGTTAGATCTTAGAAAGCCAGGACAAAATCTAATCTCTACCCAAAGAAAAGAAGGAGACGTAGTTGAAATTATCTCAGGAGTGTTTAGAGGACATACAACAGGAGCTCCAATAACAATGGTGATTTGGAATAGTGATCAAAAATCTAAAGACTATGAAAATTTGAAAACAAAACTTCGACCAGGCCATTCAGATTATCCAGCAATGACAAAATATAATCATTATAATGATCATAGAGGAGGAGGCAGATTTTCAGGAAGATTAACTGCAACTCATGTGATGGGAGGAGCAATTGCAAGAAAACTTCTCAAAGTTACATTAGGTATTGAAACAAATTCTTTCACATCACAAATCGGAAAAACAAAGATGGATAGAGAATTTAGTGAAAAAATGATCAACTCAATTTATAAAAATGAAGTACGATGTCCAGAAAATAAAACTGCAAAAATTATGCGAGAAAATATTTTGGATGCAAGGAAAAAAGGAGATTCGCTTGGAGGAATAATTGAATCAGTTACAACCAATGTCCCAGTAGGATTAGGTGAACCAATTTTTAGTTCATTAGAATCAGATTTGAGTAAAGCAATCTTTTCAATTCCATCAGTAAAAGGAATAGAATTTGGTTCCGGATTTGCAGGTTCAGAACTTTTTGGTTCAGAAAACAATGACCTGTATACAGTAAAACGAGGAAAAATAGTCACAAAAACAAACAGATCTGGAGGGATTTTAGGAGGGATATCAAATGGAATGCCAATTACAATGAGAATAGCTTTCAAGCCCGCATCATCTATTGCTCAAAAACAAAAAACAGTAGATATTAAGACAAAAAAAGAAACAATTCTTCAAGTTAAAGGAAGACACGACCCATGTGTCGTACCAAGAGCTCCACCAGTAGTAGACTCACTTGTAGCATTAACTATAGCAGATCATGCACTACTTTCAGGAGCTATCAAACCAACATTATAAGAAAATGTCAGATATCAACGAACTTCGTAATAAGATGGATGAAGTCACTCTAAAAATGATAGAATTACTAAAAACCAGAACAGACATTGCAAAAGAAATTGGCGAAGTTAAAAAAAACATAGGCAAAGGTGTTACCGATGAGGCAAGAGAAGACAGTTTACGTGGAAAAGTAATTTCACTTTGTGATAACCTAGGATTAGATGAAACAATAGCAACAAAATTTTTAAATTTTTTATTAAATGAATCAGTAAAAGTTCAATCGACAAACAAACAAACACATCTTTCTATATTTTTAAAAGCAAAATCTCTTGAAGCAGAAGGGAAGAAAATTATCCATATGGAAGTTGGAGAACCCGATTTTTTGCCACCAAAAATTGTTAAAGACGCATTAGAAGAAGTGTTTGACAAAGGATTTCTAAAATATGGTCAAGCAAAAGGAATGCCAGTATTTAGAGAAGCATTAGCAAAATATGCATCTGAAAAATTTAATGCAAATGTCAAACCAGATAATATCATAGTTAGTCCAGGTGCCAGATTTTCAATATTCACTGCAATTACAACGCTTTTGAATCCAGGTGACGAAATGATTGTAATTGAGCCTGCATGGCCAGCCTACAAGGATTGTGCATTAAATTCAGGAATCAAAGTTAGGACTATCAACACCACATTTGAAGACAAATGGAATCCATCGTTAGAACAAATCAAAAACACAATTAATTCAAATACAAAAATGATTGTGTTAAACTATCCAAATAATCCAACTGGAAAAATTCTAGATGAAAAATTACAAGATGATATTGTTGAACTTGCTAAAAAAAATAATCTGTTCATATTAAGTGACGAGATCTATTCACAATATGCAAAAACTAATTGGAAAAGCATTCTTTGTTACAATTATGAAAAAAGTATTGTCACTCAATCTTTTTCAAAATCTCATGCAATGACTGGATTCCGTGTCGGATATGCAATAGCAGACCCAAAGATTATTGAAAAAATGGCAAAATTAGAGGCATTGTGTCTTACAAATGTCTCAGAACCAATGCAGTACATAGCCATGAAAGCCCTGGAGGCAGATACATCCAACAATACTAATACAGTACAAAACAGACTAGATGTGTTGGCACAAAAAGCAAGTGAAATGGGCTTAGAATTTATCAATCCAGATGGAGCAATGTACATTTTTGCAAGAGTTAATCAGGATGGATTTGATGGCGTTCAATTTGCCAATAGTACTTTAGAGAAAGGATTAGCAGTAGCTCCAGGGGAAGGTTTTGGAGATTACAAAAATTTTATCAGACTCTCAGCATGTCAAGATGAACAAATACTAGTTGAGGGAATGAATATACTAAGCGACATTATGAGTGATAATCAATGAAGAAGATTACAGTAGTAGGTGCAGGAGGTCAAATGGGGCTATGGTTTACAAAATATTTTGCAGATGCAGGTTTTGAGGTAACAGGTTATGATTCAGAAAATAAAGTATCAGGAAAAGGAATTTTAATTTCAGAATCATTAGTAGGTGGAATTCTCAAGGCAGATTATGTTGTATTGTGTACACCTACAAGAAGAACACCAGAAATCATCAGGTTAATTGCAAAAGAAATGAAACGAGGCACATATCTTATTGAAATATCATCAGAAAAATCCAAAGTAGTTTCATCATTATCAAAAATGCCAGCCAAAATTAATCCAATTTGTATTCATCCTATGTTTGGTCCGGGGGTTAAAACAATCAAAGGTCAAAACATAATTTCGGTTCCAATTAAAGATGCTAAAAAAGAATTAACAGTTGCAAAAACATTGTTTGAAGGAGCAAACTTTGTTACAATAGATGCAGCAGAGCATGACAAAAAAATTGCAGTAATTTTAGGATTAACACATTTGATGAATTTGGTATTTGCAAACATCATTTCAAAAGATGAAAAAATGAATCTCACTGAAAAAATGTCAGGTACAACTTTCAGAGTCCAAAAAACATTAGCTGAAAGCATCATGACTGAATCACCGGAACTCATTGAAACCATCATTGCAAACCCAGAGATTCGTAGAGTTGCAGAAGAATTATGGAAAGATATTGGCAGGCTTTTAACATCTGTTCAAGAATCAAAAACAGAAGAAGTTGTAAATTACATCAAAGAGTGCCAAGAAAGACTAGCCAAACATACTGACACCAATGAATCTTACAAAAAACTCACAAAAATGGTAAAAGCAGTTGAAAAATAGCAGAAATGCGCTCAACAAAAATTGTCACATCGTTCATCAGAGATAACGAAAAGTTATTGATTCTCAAGAGAAGTGATAAAGTAAAATCCATGAAAGGATTATGGGCAGGAGTTAGCGGCATTATTGAAAACAATGAAGAGCCATTATCTAGAGCAAAGATAGAAATTTTTGAAGAGGTGGGAATTACGGAAGATAAAATTACTTTGATTAAAGCTGCTGAAGAAATGAGAATCAACTCACCGCAATACAAAAATCACGAATGGGAAATATTTCCATTCTTGTTTGAATCTAGCAATCCCACCATCAAACTGAATTGGGAAAATTCAGATTTTCAGTGGATAGATGTTGAAGAACTAAAAAATTATGAAACAGTACCTAGTCTTCAAAAAGTTTTATTCAATTTGTTGTAAGTTTTCATTTTCTTTATCATATTTTTTCTGCTGTGGCAACATCATATAGACACAAGCACCACCACACATTGTACATGGCACATTATTTCCAGGATGCTGTCCTGTTCTACTATGGATTTTTGCCGCCTCTTCAGGATCAATAGATAATGCTAGTTGTTTTTCCCAATCCAATGTACGTCTAGCTTCAGTCATCTCCATATCCCATTTGATAACTTTGTCACGAATCTTTACAAGATCACCTGCATGGGCAGCAATTCTATATGCAATTAATCCGGCCTTTACTTCTTCAGCATTTGGTAATGCCAAATGTTCAGACGGAGTTAGATAACATAAAAGATCTACTCCTTCGCTTGCAGAAACTGCAGCCCCAATTGCACTTGCAATATGATCATGTCCAGAAGCTACATCAGTAACCAAAGGTCCAAGAACATAATACGGAACATCCCCAATTAGGGATTTGGCCAATCTAACATTAGCTGCAACTTCATTTAATGGAACATGTCCTGGGCCTTCCACCATCACTTGAACATCATGTTCGTGTGCACGTTTGGTTAATCTGGAAATATTGATCATTTCTTGAACTTGTAATTCATCGTGAGAGTCTAAAATCGAGCCTGGTCTTAATGCATCACCTAGGCTAAATGTTACATCGTATTTTTTTGCAATCTCCATCATGTAATCATAATGGGTAACGTATGGATTTTCTTTGTCATGTTTTAACATCCATGCAGCAGTTATTGTCCCACCCTTACTAACAACACCACCATATCTTTGAACTTTGAGAATTCTTTTTGCAATATCTTTTGTAATTCCACAATGAACTGTAGTGTAATCTACTCCATCTTTGGCATTATTTTCAAATGCTTTGATGTAGTCATCTTCAGTTAAATTCAGAGGGTTTTTGTGAACTTCAACTCCATAGTTGTATGCTTCATAGATTGGAACTGTTCCAAAAGTAATAGGTGCCGCATCCAAAAGTGTTTGACGTATTTTTTTAACATCTCCTCCATCACTAAGATCCATAATAGTATCTGCATGATATTTTATTGCAACTTTAGCCTTTTCAACTTCTTCTTCAATGTTTACATTTAATGTAGAAGTTCCAATGTTTACATTGACCTTTGTTTTCAAACCTTTACCAATGCCAACATTGTGAATATTTTGTGGTCTAACATTATTACTTGGAATTATAATTGAACCCTTTGCAATTTTTGGAATTAACCAATCAAGTGAAACATCTTCATCTTTTGCTACTTGTTTCATTTCATCAGTAGCTACTCCTCGTCTAGCGGAAGTCATTTGGGTTGCCATAACGTAATCTATGTTTTTACCTGATTTAAACAATCGTGAAAATAATTAAAATTATTGATCGCAAGAAAAAATTTTGGCACTATATTAAGAAAAATGATCGATCTTTTATGTCATAAATGACTAACAGATAACATGCAAACAATTAGAGAATGCAGACATTGTGGTAGAGAATTTTACAGTATGAAAGAAGAATTTTGTTCTAATGATTGTATAACTCAAACATCATCATAACAATTTACTAATCAAGATTTAGTTCATTCTCCAAAATTGCTTTTTCTGATTTTATCCTCGTAATTCTATCAAAAATAGGCACAGTCAGGCGTTTAGAGTCAGGAGAATTGGCAAAATTTTGTGTGATTTCTTGTAGTCTTTGAGATAATTCTATTTCAGCTGAAATTAAAGAAATGTAATTTCGTAATTTTTTATTTTCAGATTTTACAGAGTCTAATTCAGATACATCCATTATCGTGGCGGACTCCAACTCTCTTCCATAGAATCATCATTATTTTTTGAAATTAGATATTGTTTACCACATTTGAAACATTGCCAAAGGAACTTGTCATCCTTTATTGTTTGATATTGCATAGGTAGCAAACAAGTAGTACACTGTAGTGTTTCAGGAGCAGAGTCATCAACCATGGGAATTTTTGTCATTAATGAAAAGATAGTTGTTCAAGTATAAAATAGATATTACAAAGTAATTGAAATTAAATGGAAATACAGATTAGTGCTATAAAATAAGAAAACTCAATGAACATATTATCCATAGGAGGTTCTGATCCATCATCAGGTGCCGGAATCCAAAGTGACGTAAAAGCATTTTCAGAGTTTGGGGCATATGGATTGACAGTTATCACAGCAATTACAGGACAAAACACATCAAGTTTTGGAATGATTGAACCTGTATCAAACAAGATATTGAAAAACCAAATTGAATCAGTGTTATCGGATTTTAAAATAGATGGAATAAAAATTGGAATGGTGTTTAATTCAGAAATTATTAAAATTATTTATCAGCAATTAAAAAAATTAAAAATTCCAATTGTTGTTGATCCAGTAATCAAATCAACAACAGGAGGTGCACTGATAGAAAGTAAAGCCATAAAAGATTTTCAAAAATACATTATTCCATTAGCAACAGTAATCACTCCAAACAAATTTGAGGCTGAAATAATATCAAAAACAAAAATTAATTCAAAAAATACCATTGAAAAAATTGCAAAAATCATCCAAAAAATGGGAGCAAAAAATGTAATCATAACAGGGATTGAAGGAAAAAACAGCAAAGTGACAGATTTTGTTTTGGAGAAAAATACAAAATATCAAATTTCAGGTGATCAGATTAGTGGCACAAATCATGGTAGTGGGTGTAATTATTCAGCCGCAATGATATTTGCCATTTCAAACAAAAAAACAATTCGTGAATCAGTGAAATTTGCAAAGGAATTTGCTCAAGATTCTATTAAAAATGCAAAAAAGGTTGGAAAAGGAATCAAAATAACAAATAGTCAGAAAAAAGATAAAATAAATTCAGAATTATCTCAGTCAATAAACGAATTTACAAAAATTAAAAATATTTACAAGAATATTCCAGAATGTCAAACAAATTTTGTATACTCTAAACAAAACCCCAAATCCATAAAAGATATCCTAGGATTATCAGGCAGAATAGTCAAAGCAGGAAACGAAATCATAGTTGCAGGCAATCTAGCATATGGAGGATCCAAACATGTTGCTACAGCATTACTAACAGTGAATAAAAAATTTCCAGAAATGAATTCTGCAATAAATTTAAAATATCAAAATTCAACAATCTCTAAAATTAAAAAATCAAAGTTGTCAATATCTAGTTATGATAGAACAAAAGAACCTAACGACATTAAAAATAAAGGATCAACAGTTGCATGGGGAATTAATAATGCAATTAAAAAATTAAAAACACCACCAGACGTAATTTTTCACAAAGGTGATTTTGGAAAAGAACCAATGATTATTGTTTTTGGAGAAACGCCAAAAAATACAATGAAAAAATTATTAAAAATTACAGGATGAAATTCTAGTCTAAAATCATCCTTGAACATAAATAGTCATATCTCAAATAGGACTTGTGAAGACAGTAATTTTAGCAGGAGGCATAGGCACTAGATTACGTCCATTAACTTTGAAAACACCAAAGCCAATGTTGCCCTTGGGTAAAAAACCAATTTTGGAACATCTAATAGAATGGAATAAAAAAAATGGTGTAAAATCATTTGTTTTGTGTGTAAGTTACCTTCGAAAAACAATTGAAGATTATTTTGGTGATGGAGAAAAATTTGGTGTAAACATAGAATATGCGATTTCAAATAGACCACTTGCAACTGCAGGTCAACTAAAAACAGCAGAAGAATTCATCGATGATTCTTTTGTTTGTATGTATGGAGATTCAATATTTGATTTTAATCTCAGAAACATGATTAAACAACACAAAGCAAAGAAAGCATTTGTCACTATGAGTCTTAATGAATACAAAACCAATTTGGAATATGGTGTAATTGATGTATCAAAAACAGGCAGGGTAACGAGTTGGAAAGAAAAACCAGAGATAAAAGCAAATGTGAATATGGGTTGCTATGTTATGGAACCAAAAGTCTTCAGTCTTATTCCAAAAAATAAACCATATGGAATGGATGATGTGATTAAAAAGGCCATGACAAACAAAAAATTAGTCAGTAGTTTCATAACAAAAAAAGGATTTACGGATATTGGTAACAAGGCATCATACGAAAAAGCATCTAAAGAATACGCTCAAAAACGAGGAAAGAAATGAGTGAGATTATCATCAGAGAATTAAAAGAGGAAGATCTATGGAATGGTTTCTTAAAATCACTAGATTCGTTAAAACAAGCAAGTAATATTGAAAAATCAAAAGCAAAAGAGATTTTTGACAAAATCAATGCAAACCCAGATCATATCATTGCAGTTGCAGAAAAAGATGGAGAAATTGTAGGATCTACAACACTATTCATTGAATCCAAATTCATTCATGATGGGGGATTAGTTGGACATATTGAGGATGTAGTAGTGAATAAGGAATATCAGGGTCAAAAAATTGGAGAGAAAATTATGAAATATCTTATTGAAATTTCAAAAAAACGAGGCTGTTACAAGACAATTTTAGATTGCACAGACGAGGTAAAGCCATTTTATGAAAAACTAGGTTTCAAACAAGTAGCTAGCGAATTAAGATTAGATAATATTTAGAAGAATTCTTTTTTTGGACGTCGCTTTTTTTCTTTTGTTAAGTATGCACCTACAACAATTACAGGAATTGATAATATCATAAACAGTATAGGAGAATACTCTACAACATCTGTGATGTAAGTATCATCGATTTTATCAATCATTGAATAAGTGACAAACATACCTACCAACATTATCACTCCGCCTCCAACTATCAAACGACCTACAGGTTTTGAACCATATTGTCTTGTCATTATGAAAGGAACTGCAGCTAAAATTCCAGCAGGGGCAACACCAATAGAAATGAATTGGAATATTTTTGGATCAGCATCAAACTTTATTGAAAATTCAATGGCTTCAGGTACATCAGTCATAAAATAGTAAATTGAAATCATTTCTCCGGCAAACATTGCAAACAAACCAAGACTAGTCACTGCAAGCCATTTTTCTATTGCCATAATTCTAACAGATTCTAGTTGATAAATAAACCATTCAAAAAATCATACAATGCCAACTAAATTGGCTAGTTCTTTCCTACAAGCTGCTCCAAGTTTTTCAGCAGCTTGTTCAGGTGAAACATCATTTAAGAAAATTCCATACCCACGCTCTAACCCAGACCAAGATTTTGTTATAGGGTAAATTTCAATATGCCAATGAATTTGTCTACTGTTTTTCTTTTCGGGAGATAGATGGAAAACCAAATTATATGAAACATTTTTCACAGTTTTTGACAAACCCCCCAAAGTTGCACGTAGAATTAACGATAAATCATTGATTTCTTTTTGAGTGATTTTTGAGAAGCTGGTAGTATGTTTTTTTGGAGATATCCAAAATTCGTACGGATATGAAGGAGACCATGGGCAAAATGCGATAAATCCTTCAGTCTGAAGCACCTGTCTTGGACCACTGATTTCTTCGTTGACTGTTTGACACATTGGACATACACCTTTTTCGTTCAAAATTTTGTGAGATGCTTCAGCCTCAGTTTCAATTACAGGAGGAATAGTAGAGAAAGTCAATAAGTTGAGATGAGGGTGAGGGTTTGCATTGCCTGCCAAGTCACCATGATCACCATAAATTGAAACATAGGTGACACCTTTTTGGGTGTATAACCATCGAAGTCTATCTTGAACAACCACTAAAACATTGGACCATTGTTCAGTATCAATAGTTGCAAAAGAATCTTTTTCATTTGGAGATGCAACTACAATGTAGTGATATCCATATGCAGGTTCACTGTAAAACGGTTTATCACTGTAAGAATTTTCAGTTTCAATAGATACGATAGGATTTTTACTTTCAAAAACTCTGATAGCCCAATTCTTCACATATTCATCTTCATTATCTTGAAGACGTTGTAACATTCCATCCTTTGCAACTAGAGACAAAACAGAAGGATTTGTCATTGATTCATTGCCAGGAGCAAAAGGTGATTTTTTTGGGTCAACTACTTTGTCGTCTTTTTTTGCGACAATCATGAAACGCTCAGAAACATAATCCTTGCGCATATCCCCCATAATGGTTAATGGAAGTAAAATGTCTGTTAAAACGTTTACTAAGATCTGTTAGAATTCAATTTTGAAAATAATTTTTCAAAAAAAATCTAAAAAGTAAGAAAATCCTATTTTCATCAAAAACATTTTCAATGAAAAAAGAAATGAAAAATTTGCAGACAGTTTATTTTATTTTGATCGCGTTTTTTGTTGCAAGATTTAAAACAGAGCATTAGATCTTGTAGAAACAGGGAATATTTTGGACAATTCTGATATTCACATGATCTATGTTCTTTTGGATGGAGTAGGAGATCTTCCACATCCAGACTTGGATGGTAAAACCCCACTTGAGGCTGCAAATACACCCACTTTAGACAAAATTGCTAGTAATGGCTCTATTGGAGAGGTAATTTCAGTAGGGAAAGGAATTGCTCCTGAATCAGATATTGCAGTATTCAATATGTTAGGGTACAAATTCAAACACGAAGATTATGCAGGTAGAGGAGTAATAGAGGCAATTGGAATTGGTATTGATTTTAAAGATGGTGATTTAGCACTTAGAGGAAATTATTCCACATTAAATGATGAAGAAGTAATCATAGATAGACGTGCAGGTAGACACATTGAAAAAGAAGATGCAGATGGAGTTGCAAAAGAAATTGAAGAAAAAATTCAATTGTCATCCCCAGATGTGTCAGTAGTTGTTTCTCCAACAATAGGTCACAGAGTAACAGTTAGAATTAGAAAAAATTCACAAAAATTATCCTCTCGAATTACCAATACAGATCCGGCCTACAGCAATATTGGAGGTATGGGAGTTGCAAAGGCAGTAGGGGATTTTCTAAAAATTGAAAAATGCCTACCATTAGAAGATACAGAAGATTCAAAATTTACTGCAAATCTAGTAAATGAATTTTCAGAAAAATCAATTAACATCATGAAGGAAAGTCAAATTAACAAAAAAAGACAAAGTGAAAATAAAAAAGCACTAAGTTGTATTTTGCTTAGAGATGCAGGTAACAAATATCCAGATGTCATTCCAATTAATGAAAAATATGGAATGAACTTTTCATGTATAGTTGATATGCCAGTAGAACTTGGAATTTCAGAAGTTTTAGAGATGAAAGCATTCGAAGCTGGAGGATTAACAGATTATGAAGAAAAAGCAAAAGTCGCAGCTAAAGCAATGGAAACTCAAAATTCAATCTATGTACACCTTAAAGGACCAGATGAATTTGGTCATGATGGAGATGCTATAGGTAAAATGAAAAATATTGAAGAGATTGATCAAAGATTCTTCAAAACCCTAGTCGAAAATATAGATTCTAGCAAAGTGGCAATCATAATTTCTGCAGATCATTCAACGCCTTGCATTAACAAAGGACATAGTGATGATCCTGTTCCAGTTGTTGTTTCAGGAGATTTTATCAAAAATGATGGAACCACTAGAATGACTGAAGAACAAGCAAAGAAAGGCAGTATTGGTTTACTCCAAGGTGCAGAAGTTGTTTCAAAATCTCTAGAACTAATTAAATCTCAAACCTAGTTAATTTCTTAGCTTGTTGCATTTCAATTGCTTTCTTTCTAATTCTATCAACATCAATTGAGTGATACATAGATGGAGACGTCCCTAATTTCTCCAAAGCTCTACCTAGCATCCCCACTCCAATACTTTCTTCATTTTCTTGTTCATGAGCAAATGCAACTGCAACTAGAATAATTCCTTGAACAAGTTCTTTTTCTCGTCCATAACATTGATTCCAAACTCCTTCAAATGCTTCATGACATTCCCAAAATCTTTCATTATTATAGAAAAATATTCCATCTGTGATGCCTTTCTCTTTTTCTATATGCTCTTCAAACACATGTCGAACATTATCAAGATCACCAATAGGAGACAATTTATCAACTAGAGTATCAAGATCTTCTTTTTCTGCAGCAACATCAAATTCGATAAATTTTGTAGCTACTCTTGCAAGTCTTACTGAGACATTCTTCATGTCAGCTGCCAGATCTCTTGCTTTATGAGCAAGTTCTCTACAATTCTGAGGCAAATATTTCTCATTTTTAAAATGGAGTAAATATCGTTCCACGAGATAGTTTTGAAGGATTTTCTTAAATTTCTTCTGGATTTGCAATCAAGGTTTATATGAAATATCCAGAGATTTTTGATACATGTCCATAATAGAGACAATTACAGACGTCGATAACAGCTTTCTCTCTAGACGAGAGTTAACTTGTAATTTTGCAGGATTAGGAGGCAAACTAAAGAGCCTTGAAGCTGTAGATATGATTTCAAAAGAATTCAAACTCGATGGCAAATTTGTAATTCCAATGAGATTAAAAACTCATGTCGGAAAATCTCTTGTTACAGGAACATTCTATGTTTATGATGATGAAGGATTAGCAAAAAAACATGTCAATCCAACAATATTTTCAAGACTAGAAAAAACTAAAGCAAAAATTGCAGAAGCTGATGCAGCAGCAAAAGAAGCTGAAGCAGCAGAAGCACCAGCTGAAGAGGCAGCATCTGAAGATGCACCTGCAGAAGCTACTGAAGCAAAAGCTGAAGATGCACCTGCAGAAGAAACCAAAAAAGAGGAGAAATCTGAATAATGCCTGTAGAGAAAAAAGGTAAGAAAGGATCTAGCCCAAGTATTGCATCATATTACAAAATTGATGGGGACAAAACATCAAGAACTAGAAAAGTATGTTCAAGATGTGGAAAAGGAACTTTCATGGCAGAACACAAAGACAGACACACATGTGGAAAATGTGGACTAACAGAATTTAATCAATAAAATTTTAATTATTTCAAAATTACTTGTGAAAAACTACCATCATCATTTTCAAATATAGCGTGATCATGAGTAGTCATTGCCATTTTCATCATTTTTGTGAATGATTCATTTTCGACTCCAGTTTTAAAAGTACAAAATAATTTTATTTTTTCATTAGACAGAGAGTCCAAGAATTTTTCTATTTCAGTAATCTCAGAAATTACTTTTTGCGAAAATCTAGACATATCACCCAATACGTTAAACGCAATTCTACCTTCAAAGGAAGGATTCAAAATAATTTTCCTAATTTTTTGCATTTTTGTTTCAAACAATGATGGAGATAAAACAGGATCTGGTAAATTGAAATAGGAAAATAGTTTGATCACATTACTAGAATTGTTATTTTCTTTCAAATGTTCCAGAATTTCAGTAGCATCAGATTGAGTAGTTAAAAATACACATCTTTCATTCTCACCAATTCCGACATTAAAAAATTCTAAAATCTTATCATGAATTCCAGTATCTGTTTTATAAAACAAAGTTTGATGAAATTGGGTATTTTTCATAGTAGAAGATACTCATTTTTGTTATATAAACAAAGTTCCAATTTTAAAATGTTAATAAAGTCTTTTTTTATGAATTTTTGAACTTTTTTCTTCTAGTTGTTCCATTTTAGAAATAAATGCAGGATCAAGTTTTATTTTGGAAAGAGATTCAGCAGATAATTTTACAGTGTTTGTATCTAAAGAAATATTTGATTTTGGGAGATTTCTATCAGCCCAAAATTTCATAACCTTATCTTCAAGTTTAAAATCACGAAATCCTGCAGGAAATTTCTTTGTAATATGATTTAACAAAGTTCTATCTTTAAAGACAACACGTGGTTCAAACAATCTAGTTTCATCGCTGTAAACATTTTCAAATAAATTTCCTGAAAGTTCATCTGATAATAATTCCATTTTAGATATCTTTCTCATCAAATCCAAAAAATGTAAAAATTCATGGGCCAAAATTGCATGGATGGTTCCTTTAAGACCATATGCGATTAGTGGAGCAGATATTTGGATGACTACCTGAAATTTTTCTTCAAACAATATAGGAATAGTCCTAGCAAACAAAATTCCAAATTCATAAGAATTAGGATTAGGAGATGACAAAACGAGTGAAGGTTCAACATATGCTATAGGGTATCGAATTCCAGATGCTTTTTCAATTCGATTTATTCCTGCAATAGTTATCGGAAATCGTTTCATTGTCAATTCAAAAACATCAT
>Ga0209992_10002398_pt1 | contig 17272 bp, 8 predicted proteins | sample 2SBtaG_2_FD_182564 | JGI IMG/M metagenome (GOLD analysis project Ga0209992, IMG submission 182564) | Deep subsurface microbial communities from Kolumbo volcano to uncover new lineages of life (NeLLi) - 2SBTROV12_ACTIVE470 metaG (SPAdes)... | ecosystem: Environmental > Aquatic > Marine > Volcanic... | reverse complement strand
ATATAATTTATATTCAGTTTACCCTAATCCCTTTAATCCCACAACCAACATCACTTATGAACTCCCTGAAGAATCATTTGTGTCCATTGTGGTATATGACCTTGTAGGAAGAAAAGTAGATGAATTGGTTTCAGGGTTAGTTCAATCCGGTAGATATAATATAACCTGGAATGCAGATCAATTTTCTTCAGGCGTGTATTTTGTCACCATGACTGCACCCAACTTTACAACTTCACAGAAAGTCGTTTTATTTAAGTAAAAAGGAGCAGAAAAGTGAAAATAACAAATTACATATTATCATTTAGAGAAATACCCTATCCCCTTATACGAAGTTGGGTCATTGGGTTTGTTGCGTGTTTATCTTTTGTATTACCATCTACCCTTACGGTACCCACTGACTACCCCAATATTCAAGCAGGTATTGATGCCTCGGTTGAGGGTGATACTGTACTTGTGTTGGACGGTGAATTTACCGGTGAAGGCAATTATGATATTAGAATTACTTCTAAAGGGATTGTTCTTATCTCTGAATCTGGACCTGATAATTGCACTATTAATGCACAAGGATTAGATAGATGTATTGTATTAGCAAGTTATATTGGTGAGGAAATTAATGGCTTTACAATAACAAATGGATTTGCAGATTTTAGTGCTGGAGTTAGTATTTTAGGTGAACCTTTTTTAATTCAAAATTGTATTTTTTTAAATAATATTGCTACCGTTGAGGGTGGTGCAGTAGGAACCATAATGGGACATGAAACCGTTTTTAATAATTGTATCTTTATAGGAAACCAAGCACCATTAGGTCCAGGTATTGCTGTTGGAAATTGGTCTGATGTGTATGTATATAATTCTATAATTTATGATCAAATCTCGCCAGGTGTTGAAGGTGGTTATTATACCTATTATTGTTTATGGTCAGCGGAACTACCATTTATTCAGGGTTCAAACAATATTATTGGAGATGCATTATTTGTTGATAGTGATAATGGAAATTTCCAACTACAATTAGCATCACCTTGTATTAATGCAGGAAGTCCAGATTACCCAACCGACCCAGATGGTACCCTAAAGGATATTGGTCCATATTATTATCATTTAGAATTGCAAGGTGATACCAATTTTGATTCGTCCATAAATGTAATTGATATATTAATAACAGTAAGTATAATTCTGCAAGAGACAGAAAGTTATAATGCTCAGTTATGGTCAGCAGATTTTAATAATGATAATGTTATAAATGTAGTGGATGTTTTGTTAATTATAGATTTAATTTTAAACTAAATGGAGCATAATTAAGTGAAGTCAAAATTGCTAATAATCATAATTTTAAGTATTTTTTCAATTATTATTTATAGTCAAGATATGTACGAAATAGAAATAGGAAAAAATAATAAATCTGAAATGGAACCCAGTATTGCGGTAAATCCCAATGACCCGACTGAAGCTGTTATTGCTTGGATTGAAAGAAATCAACCTGGTACTAATTATAAACAAGTTTTGTATGCGTCATTAAAAAAAGATTCTGTTTGGGCAATAGTACATTCAGACACATTACCTACAGACCCAAATCATGATAAAGTTGCTGATCCGGTAGTTGTATTTTTAGAAAATAATACAGTTTATATTTCAACTGTTTCTAGGTCTGATGATAGTTTAGGTATTTATTTATCATGGAGCGATAATTTATTTGAAAATTCAACACCTAATTGGCATTCTGAATTTGTCTTCAATGATGGTGGTGATAAAGAATGGTTGGCAGGCTATTATGATGAATATCAAAATAAATCTATACTTTATTCTTCTCTTACTAAAAATGGATATATAATAATATCGAATATAGAAATTGATAATAATTATCTAACATATTCAATAGATACTTTAGATGTAATTAATAATTTTGGCGTTCATTGGTCTACTTTAGCAACTGCTGACACAGATACAGTATATTGTTTTTGGAGTAGAAATAAACCATTTGAGGAATTTACGACAGATGACCATTTTACAGATTTTGTGTTTAAGAAAAAATCCTACAACCAAAATTGGAATGATGTACCATTGGATACTGTAATAGCAGATTTATGGACATCAAAATTGCAAGCTACTATGAATAAATGTTCACCCCATGGTTATCCAGCGGTGAGTTATTCAACATATTGGGATAGACTTGCAATAGCGATTACTTTTGTAGATTCTACGAATAGAGATAATTATAATATTCTATTATTAAAGTCTGATGATCATGGTAATTCTTGGGATAATATAACACCTTCCTTTTTACAAAATCAAGATGGCCATTTTGTGTTGCCTTGGTTGAGTTTTGATGGTGAGGGAATTTTATCCATAATATATAATTATTCAGATGGTGCCGGTCCCGATACTTCTTTATTAAAAACCTATATTAACATTTCTTATGATGGTGGAAATACATTCCCACTTAATCCAATAAATATAAATTCAGAAATAAATGATGCCGATTCATCTTTAGCAAATAGGTATGAATACATAGGATTGGATTCAAGTCCAAATAATATTTATGCAGCTTTTGTGCAATATGGTGAACAATCAGAACCACCTCAAAATGGTGATAATATTAAATTTGTAAATTGGGAAAATATTCAACCGCCTGCTCCATTTATAATTAATGCTGGATATAGTGAAAATAATCATCCATATATTTCTTGGAGGCAAGAAAACACAAATGATATAAATAATTTTAGAATTTATAGAAGATTATTTTTTGATTCTGAGTTTTACTCTTTAATAGAAACTGTTGATGATACGATCACTTCGTTTGTAGATCAATATTTAACTATTCCGGATGAGAGACAGGACCCTTATGCACATTATATGGTAAAATCAATTGATGCCTCTGAATGGATTTCAAATCGATCCAACATTATAAGTATCCATGTTGATGATTATGTTGATGATGGACTGGGAAAATTTGCCTCTGAAAATGATATAAGACCAAAAGGTATTTATCCAAACCCATTTAATCCAGAGACAAATATTAGTTTTGAGATTACACATTCCTCAAATGTAGAAATTAATATATTTGATATCAATGGAAGATTGATAGAATCTGTATTAAATGACTACCTCGACAAGGGTATTTATCTATATAAATAGAATGGGAGTAAATACTCATCTGGAATTTATTTATTAAACCTGACAGCAGATAATTTAAATATGACCTACAAACTTTTTTTACAGAAATAATAATATAAATTCTATTTATCAATGAAATATTTTAATAACCAAATAAGGAATAGAAACATGAAGAAAACAATCCTAGGCATCATCACACTTTCAGTAGTATTTGCAGCATCACAATCTGAAATGGTTTCAGTAAAGAAATTAGCTGAAAATCAGAATTTCACTTTAAACATACATTCTGAAAAGGATGTAATGGGACTACAATTTGATCTAAAGTATAATCCAAATGAGTTAAAATTTAATGGAGCAGTTTCTCTATTAGATGGCTTTACCTTTGAATGTAAAGATAAAGGAAATGGTCAAGTATTTGAATTTGTTGAGGGTGAGTGGCAATTTGATGTAGACGATATCAACGGGATTGATGACGATTTTAATGGAAAACCCGACGATTTTGTTGGTTGGAATTTTAGATATAATAATAATGACCCATCAGGAAGTTATTACCATGGAACTTCAGTAGGTGGTATAATTGCAGCAAGAACAAACAATATTGAAGGTATAGCAGGAGTGGTTGGAGGCTGGAGCAATGACCACGGTATTAGTATGATGTCAATTTGGATTGATGATGAAGAATCTGGCAATATTGTCGAATTATTCGAAAATGAATATACCTTTAAAACCCATGAAAACAGGGTTGCTACAGAAAATGAAATTTTATTTCCATTTGGTTGGGGACAAGAAATTAGTTTAAATAAAAAAGCATGAAAATCTCAAATAATGAAAAATAAACATTTAATAATTATAATATTTTTAAATATTATGATTTCCAATCATAGTATATCAAAAGTAGAATCTTTTACCTTTCTGAACTCAAATGACTACCGTCTGTTTATCCGAGTGGATTCAAGTTCAAATTTCCTTGGCAATTGGTTTGAGTTTGATTCAATAACAAGTTCTTTTTTGCCCACATTTGAAGAATATGGAAATGTGAATTACACAATTACAGATATCGAAATACCTAAGATCTTATCCTCTTCTATATTTATACTAATTACAGATGTATCCAATTGCTTTGATGGTTGTGTAAGGCATTGTGCAATTTATAATGAAATAAATAATAATTACGATTTTTTAAATAATAATTGTGGATTAGATTTTAATGTAGATAGTCAGGAAAATTTAGCTTCATTTTATAACGGATCATTTCAAGACATATTTTTTGCCAGTAATGGATATAATGCCGATGCGAAAATTTATCATATAAATTATTTGGAGGAGGATATTTGGACAGACCTATATGAATTCAACAATGGAACTATAAATATCCAAACCCTGAAAAATTCCAAATTTGATTCTGATGATTTGATTGCCACATACTATGATTATTGGTCTACTAATGGTCCTATATTTTTATATTCCCTTGATAGAGGAATAAATTGGAGTGAGTATCAGGTTTATGGGGATAATTTTCATACCTTTTTTGAGGACTTTCAATTTATTTCCCAAGACTCTGTCATTTTTCATTTATCAGGTGATAATTCAGGAAGATATTTATTTTCTCAAATTGACTCAAGTTTGGAATTGATTGATTCTTTCCCAGGTGAAGTGATTTACTATAATGATACAGACAATAATTTCTTTTTTACCCATGAAAATGAAATTTATTTAAGTGAAGATAAGGGGTTAAATTTTGAATTATACTTGTCCATTTTCGAATCTCCGATATTAGATTTATTTCAACCTCCATTTTCAGATTCACTTTTTATTTTTACCGAAAACAATGTTTTTCTTTACTCAAATGACATAGATTTGGAGGTTATATTCAATACTGAAACCAATGCAATTGATGATAAGTCAAATAATGTAAATCTACTTGGAGATTTTTATATTAATAATATTTATCCTAACCCATTTAATGCTGAATTTACTATTGAGATTAATGTTCAAAGTCCTCAAATATTAGAAATTGACCTTATAAATATTAATGGAGAATTTATATTAAGATTTGAAGAAGAATTTTATTCAAAAGGAAGTCATACAATTCACAATGCTCTTGAGAATCTAAATTCCGGAATTTACTTTTTACGCATCAATGGGAAAAATTTCAATAAAAGTAAAAAAATAGTTTATTTAAAATAGGAGAAGAAATGAAACACAAACAAGTTTATTTATGGTTTATAATATCACTTTTTATCAAACTACTTTTTGGTGAAGAGTTTTGCAGTACAGAGGTAGGGAATAGAGATTTCAGGATACCATCCATTGGCAATGTAAAATCTCTTGTTGTTTATATAAAATTTGAAGTAGATACCTATGACCACACACTTTGGCCACTTACAACACAAAATACTAGTGATTTAAATTCATTATATTCCAATTTAATTAACGAATCAGAGGAATTTGAAAATCAACAAAATTTAACTACTTTTTTTTGGGAAAATTCTTTTGGACAGTTAAACATATATGGAGATATTTATCCCGAGGTGGTTACTATTCCTATTAATGGTAGTCCTATCACATCAACTATATTAACCTTAGATGATAATCTTAATTTAGATCTATATGATAATTGGAAGAGAGTTAATAATGAGTGGGTAAACGGTCAAGATGGTGAAATAGATAATTTAATTATAATAATGAGAGCGGAGAATGGAAATAATTTAGCAACTGCTTATGCTAATCATGCATCCTTTAGTTTAATAAATAATGAAAATATTAACCATGCCAATTATTCAATGATTCGATTAATTATTAACAATAACATTACAACAAATCAAGCACATTTATATAGTATTATTGGACATGAGATGGGTCATCACTTTGGTCTTAACCATCGAGTAGGACCTAAAAATAGGGAATATTATGGTGGAAATTGGGCAATTATGTCTGCGTATTGTACTTATTTCCATCCATTCGAGGCGTTTTTGCTAGGTTGGATTGATTTTATACCGATTCCATTTGAAAATGATGTAGATCAATCAATTTATATACCTCCATATTATCCACCTCCTAATACAGAAGTTAATTATGAACCCGGTACAGCTTATAAAATTGAAATTCCAAATAGCAATAATTATTTGATATTGTATAACGCTCAAAATAATTCAGGAGTAATTGATAGAATTATACCTGATGGCAATGAATATCAAAATCCTTTAGATGAAGAAGAAGTAGAAGGAATAATTATTACAAAAATTAATGGTAACAATAATCAAATTGAAATTATTTGCAACGATGGAAAATCAAATTGGTCAGGTCCGGAAGAATTTCAAGTATGCGATAGACCAAATCAATGGATTACAAAAAGGTTATCACCTAACATTTCTTCTGAGGGTTGGTTTGACCTTGATATGTTTACAAAATATGATGAAAACTTGGAAAATTGGAATAATGCAGATTTTAGATATCCTGATCCTTTAGAGGAAGTATGTTATTCAACTCATTGGTTTGGAAGTTCCACCAGAGGGGATGGAAATGATACCTGGAAAAATAACCAATTTTTTTCCTCATTTACTAACCCATCCACTCTATCTTATTTCCCTGGATTATCTATTGAAAATATAAACGAAATAGACATCGAAAATGAGATTTTTTCTTTAGATATAAATTTTGATAAATATAATGTAATCAATTCAGGAATTTTGACAAGTGGTGATTGGTATTTTAATAATGATATAATTGTTGAAGAAAACGCGAGATTAATAATATATCCTGGTACAAATTTATTTTTTAATATGGATAAAAGAATGGTCGTATATGGAGAAATTGAGATACTAGGAGAAGTAAACTTTCCAGTAACTTTCCAGTCTGTAGAAGTAAATGAACAAACTTCATGGGATGGAATAATTATCAATGGCAATGCTGAAATAAATTATACAAATATTAGCAATGCTTCTACAGGAATCAATTTCACCTCTTTATCGTCTGGGTATATAAAAAATAGTAGTATCCACCATAATCGGGTAGGTGTTGGTGTAGCTTCAGGTGATGTGATAATTTCAAATAATACCATAGACCAAAATGAAAATATTGGAATACGAGCAAATTTTTCAAGTCCGACCATACGGCAAAACGAAATGCATGATAATGGCAATTACGGTATTTTTTTGGGGTTTGGCAGTCAGGCAAAAATTACAAATAATAACATTTATGAAAATGGAGACCATGACCAACAAACAACTACAAATGCAGGTATTACGATAATTGGATCCTCACCAGAATTATATTTAAATACTTTAAACCAACAAAATCAGAGTAATTACCCTGTGAACAATCGGATTTACAATAATTATAATAAAGAAATTTATATCGACTACAACAGTTCTCCCAACCTTGGTGCATTAGACGAAGAAAACAGTCCATTATTTTCTGGTGGGTATAATCATTTTTTTTACGATGAACCAGCTGATTATAAATATTCAGTTTACCAACCCAATGGATTGTTGAATCAAAATAATCCCAGAAGAAATGACATATTTGCACAATGGAATTATTGGCATACTGACCTTACTAATTCAGAACAACCAATTGATATATTTGGAGATCAGATCTATTGGGAACCAACAGCTACAAGTTTAGATATATTTATTGATGATGCCATTATTGTTGCAATGATTAAGGAACAAAATGATGAAATTGAAGAGGCACTAATATTATATAATGAATTCATTGATACACAACCTGAATCTGATAATCTTCTGACCGCAATAGACGGGATGTGTCGTTGTTATGAGAAATTAAATCAGCCTGAAGTAGTAATAAGCAGATTGGAAGATTTAAGAAATCAATCCCAGTATGAAAAATTAAGGACAATTGCAAAAGATCATCTTATCTGGAGTTATAAGAAAGCAAACCTTGATCAGGATGCAATTGATTTAGTGGAAGAATTGATTATTGAATATAACGATACAGTTCTGGAAGCCTATTATATGTTGGAACTTGCTTTACTAATTGAAGAATCGGATGGCAGTTTATTGGGAAGAAATTCAGATAAAAAGAGACACATTGATGAAATAGGAGTCACATTAATCAATGAATATCCAATAGATATTTCTACTGAAATATATCTTACTATATTTGATAATCCTATTTTTTCTGATGAAAATATTACCTTAATTCCAGAGGAATATAATTTAGTTCCAATACACCCCAATCCTTTTAACCCAATTACAAATATCAACTATGATATTCCTGAAGAATCCTACATTTCTATTTCAGTTTATGACCTTGTCGGTCGTAAATTGGAAGATTTAGTAAATGGTACGGTTCAAGCAGGCAAATTTAATACCACATGGAATGCTGAGAAGTATTCTTCAGGTATATATATGGTGCGTATGCAGACACCCTATTATTCTGCTACTCAAAAATTAATGTTATTAAAATAGAGGAAAAATTAAAATGAAAACTATAACTATATACTTATTATTAATCTTATCATTTCTGTTTTCACAAGATGATTACTATGAGTTTATCATAACGTCAGAAGAACCGGAGTTCGGTTTATTCTATGGAGCACTTCTAAGTGCAAATTCTAATGAGCTTGTATTTAGAACTCGTAATCAACAAACTTCTGAAAAAGTGTCTCGGATTTTTAAAAAGAATGAAAATGAATGGGTATTTATACAAGATATACCTGCCATCAATGGAATAATTTATCACCAATTAGATGATGATTTGTTTACACGAAGTGATTATGGATATTCTAATGATGGTAGAATTTCCTTTTATGAAAGGGTAGATGAACTGTGGCTATCAACAGGTAATTTTATTATTAACCCTGACCCTATCAATTATGATTCCTTTGGTAATTATTTTTATCGAAACGGTAATCAGTTAATAACACTTTCAAGAAGTATTTCTAATAATGCAAGAAAAATCCATATCTACAAAAAAATCAATAATTCTTGGTATGAAGAATATACTGTATTAACAAATGAAGAAAGTGGTGGTCGTTTATATATTGATGATACTTGGTTTGCCTTTGGAATGATAGAATATGATGTATCAGGTATTGATAGTAATGAGGGTGCGGTTCAATTTTATAAGTGGACCGATTCAACATGGGAAGAAGATGTATTGTTAGTTTCCCCTGAGATGGCAATTAATGGCAAATTTGGGTCTAATGTAGTGCTAAATGAAAATCAACTATTTATAGGAAACCCTTATGAAAATTTAGAAAGTGGAGCCATATACGTATTTAACTATTTAAATAATTTATGGCAGTATAGTCAAAAGATAACCTCAATCGATTTAGATAATGGGGATTATTTTGGTGGGAAAGTTTTTATAGACGATAATTATTTAGTAACCAATGCCTGGAAAAATGATGATGCGGGACCCACAACAGGTTCAGTTTATGTATTTGATAAAGATAATTTTGGAGAATGGCATCAAATTAGAAAAATCATTCCTTCCAATGCTGAACCCATTGATGGCTTTGGTGATGCACTTTCTTTAAATTCAAATTTCATTTTTGCTTCTTCCCCTATGAAAGATAATTTTTCAGGTGCAGTTTACATATATGAATTAGAAGATTTTTCACTTCACTCTAATTTTGCAACTTACCCTGTTACCGGCAATGCACCGTTAAATTTAACCTTTAACGACCTATCACAGGGTGACCCTACTGCATGGCAGTGGGACTTTGATTCTGATGGTATAATAGACAGTGAAGAACAATTCCCTGAGCATACTTACCAGTTTGAAGGTGATTTTACAGTCTCACTTACTGTGAGTAATGCAGAAGAAACATCAACATTTACCAAAGAGAATTACATCTCTGTAACTGGTGGATTATCTTATGGTGATTTAAATGATGATGCAATTGTAAATATTATAGATATTCTAATCATGGTAGATGTAATTATGGGTGAAATAATACCCACCGCTACTCAAATTGAATCTGCAGATATAAATAATAATGGCACCATTGATATCATTGATATTGTGTTGGTGGTGAATGTGATTTTGGGAGAGTAGCAAATTTTGTACACACCGAGAAACTGCAACTTGTAAAGTAGCAGTTTAGTATATAAAAAATGCCCCGGTTTGTGCCACAAACATTCACCAGGGCATTAAGAAACAGAACAATCTATATAATAGCAGACCATTCATCGATGGTAATTTATAGTGTTTTAGGATTGTTCTTTATATAAAAACAAGAATAAGGAGTTCAAAATGAAAAAATCAATCTTAAGCAATTTATTTATACTAATAATGATATTTGCATGTAATCAAAAATCTAATATTACATCGCAAGAAGAAGAAATAGAGATTTATAATGATTATTCTCCGATAGGAACATTATACAGTCAAATTGAAATAGACCATTATCCCAGTTTAGGAGATACTGTTACTCTAACAACTAAATCATGGCTTCCAAGTGTTTATCATGATCATATATATGAGTATTGGCCAGTAAGTAATACTATAATAGAATTTGATAGAGAAGAAATTGGAAATGATGGTTTTAGCATATCTCATATGCTATATGCAGAACCAGATTATGTATTTGGAACACCGTATAATCCAAATCCGAATATATTAACACCTATTTCAAATACGCATAAAGTAGATTCAACATTTTGGCTTGGTGATACTTTTTCACATTCATTGGATTATGTAGTGACAGATACAGGGTATGTTCATATTGGTTCTCTTACATGGCTTACATTGGATACTAGTACTTATACTGGAATTGAACCCCTTGATGATCTCAATAATTTTTCAGAAACCCATGGTTATACAGCTTTAACTCTTATTATACGAGAAAATTATGGCGAATTATGGGAATCGTATTTGTGTGGTGGCCAACCTTGCGATGGAAGTCCAATATATGATGTAATGGATACATTAAATTATTGGGATTTTCCGGTTGAAGTTGCATTTGATTTAATCTCCATCCCAAGTAGTAGTTTAGCTGGTAATATGGATTGGTCAATTAATGCATTAAATATAACAGGATATGCTACAGTTAGCGTCTCTGTTTCAAACCTTGATGGCTCTTCAACTAATTCAACCGAAATTTGGAATGGATACATAGAAGATAATTCAAATATAACAGGAAATTTTAATTTTACTCAAATTGATACAGGATATAATGCAATTGAATTATTATGTGAATTTAAATATAATGAAAAAACAGCACATTTATCGAAAAGAAAATATTTTATGATTAATTCAAATGGATCTATTAATAGCGAAATATTTATTGATGATATAATGAACGATGAATCATTAAAAAGAACTAAAACAAGTAATTATATTACATTTAATGAGCCTGAAATTACAATAAATGCATCACCTATTAATCCAATTGACTTAGGTGATGGTGACACTGAAGGTACAAGAGATTGTGATGGATATATTGATTTGTTTGGTCAAATTACTTATACAGATAGAAATGGAATTACCCAACCTCTTCATAATGCTACTATTTATGCTTACGATGATGATATTTTTATTGATGATTTTATAAATAGCGGAATAACAAATTGGAATGGAGAGTTTGAGATTAACAATATAGAAAACTGTGATGGATGGGGAACTATTGATTTATTTATTGTTGTTAATTTGGGAAATACCGAAATTAAAGTAATTAATAATAACGGAAATACTTATCAATTTATTTCTAATACATACGACGACCTCGCAGCAGGTTCATTTGAAATTAATCAATCAACTCCTGATGGAATACCATATAATGAAGCAACGTGGTTATTTAGTTATTTAAATGAAGGTTGGTTATATCTAACATCAACTGGTCAATGGCCTGGGGAAGTTATTTTATCTTATTCAGCAGATTATGGACCCGCATTCCTTCCTTCTATTCAACAAATTCATATTCCAAGTAATGAAAATAATTGGGCTCACTATCCGCATGTTATTATACATGAATATGGTCATGCTATTCAATATAACGCATATAATGGCGAAGGTATTGTTGGTGCTGGTGGAGTACATGATCCAGAATTATGCGAAAACCAAGGATTAGCATGGAGTGAAGGATGGGGCAATTTTCTTCCATGTGCAGTATATGATGTTGGTGTTTTAGATGATCCTTATGGAGGAAGACAAGTTGAAAATACACCCCCAAATTGTTGTGAAGGGGATTCAAATGAACTTCGTGTTGCAGGTGCATTACTTGATTTATTGGATATACATAATGATGGATTAGATATTAATAATGATTGTACGGTTTCATTTAGTGAAATATGGTCTGAAACAATGTGGAATAGTCATCATAATAGTTTAGAAGAATTTTGGGAAGAATTATCCCTCAATTTAAATGACTGTCAATACCCAAGTGGTTTATTATCAATTCAAAATAATACAATAGATTATGACTATTTGAATATTTTACAATTGGGAAATATTAGTTTTGAAAATGATATTGATATAATTGATTTAACTTTATTAGTTGATTTTATTTTAGGAAATTTAAATTTAACAAATACAGAACAATATATCGCAGACTTAAACCAGGATGGTATAATAAATATAATCGATGTGTTAGCATTAATAAATATTATTTTAGGAAATGATTCAATTGTAAATAATGCTACAACCACTTATATCTCTGGCATTATTGAAGCAATTGAAGATGGTCAACGATATAAATACAATATAGATATGCTCAATGAACAGGATGTTTATATTCTGCATTTTGAATTACAGTTTGATAATAAAATTCCTCTTTATGTTATAAAAGGGACTCGATCTAATGATATGACTTTAACCCATGTATATAAAGAAGAGAATAATACTTTAAATATTATGGTTTATAGTCCTGAAGGTAGAAAAATCACTCCTGGATTTGGAACCATATTAGAGATTGAATTAGAATCCACAGGATTAGGCAGAGTTGGCGATTTAACAGATGGCAGTGAATTTATTATTACCGATTTAGCTAATAATCCAGAGACACTTATACCTGTAGAAATTGTAAGTGCAGATGAATTATCACGATTAGCAGAAATACAACCTTCATCACTACCGACTGAATATAATTTATATTCAGTTTATCCAAATCCCTTTAATCCCATAACCAACATCACTTATGAACTCCCTGAAGAATCCCGCATTACCATTTCCATTTATGACCTTGCGGGACGAAAGCTTGAAGATTTAGTAAATGGTACGGTTCAGGCAGGCAAATTTAATACTACCTGGAATGCTGAGAAGTATTCTTCGGGTGTGTATATCGTTAAAATGCATGTCCAGCAAGGTTTTTTAGATGGAACGACACCGAACTTTACAACTTCACAAAAAATAGTTTTATTAAAGTAGCATGAAAAACATTCAAATAATATTAATATTTAGTTTATTATGGTTTGGTTGCGAGAAACCAATAGAACCAACCATTACATCTCCACAAAACACAAGTATTTCAATTGAAGTGGTAGAAACAGGAATAATTGATGCAATATTACAAATAACCATTGAAGATTCTACAGCTGATTATTGGACATATTCTTTAATACGAAATGACTCTGTTATTTCTACCGAAACTGTTATAGATACTTCACAAGTATTGTTTACTGATACGAATCTTCTACCGATAACAGAATATACTTACAAAGCATTTTGGATGGAAGATTCTGTAAAAATTGATTCTAGTAATATAGTATCAGTATTTACCGGAGATACTACCAGCCACAATTTTAGCTGGGAGATTGATACAACGGGAAATTATTTCGCCTATTTCAATGATGTTCATATTGTTGATGAAAATGATATTTGGGTAGTGGGAAATATAGAAACAGATAGTATGCAATATAATATGGCTCATTGGAATGGAGTTGAATGGCATTTGAAGGGGTTAGAATCTGCTGGTGAAGAATATTGGACAGATTCTCTTATTGTAAATGAGACAAATTACACAATTGATTTAAATAAAATAGAATATTTATCCGAGCATGATATATGGGTGACAACAGGTTGTTTACCGATACACTGGGATGGTGAAAATTGGACGGTACATCGTCTAAATAATACCATCTTTCAAGAGGTATGTGTAGGGAGTGCTATATTTTCGATTTCGACAAACAATATATATTTTGGAGGTAGAAATGGATATATTGCATATTATGATGGCACCTCGTTTAATTTGGAGGAATCTAATACAGACCTAGAAATAGAACAAATTGAAGGAACACCAGATGGCGAATATTTATTTGCATCGGGGAAAGATGTAGATGAAGGTTATTTTATAGTTCTGATAAAATCAAGTAATTCTTGGGATGTAATCTATCATTTTGAATATCCTTTATATCATACTGATCTTGGAGAATATAGTGGTGTATCCTCAATTTCTGTAATTGAAGATACATTAAATATCATGACCTTTGATGGACTTGTAAAATACAATTATTTAACCGGAGAACATCAATTTTTGCCTGAGAGTGACATTAAAACCTATGGGACACTCAGTTTTTCCTTTCAGTCATTTAATCACAGAAATGACCATATATTCTCTTCACATAGAGGGACAATTGTTCATTTTAATGGAGTCGATTGGAATCGAGATGCATCCTTGACACATAGCTATGATTTAAGAGTAAAATGCATACAATTAAAGGATAATTTTGCTGTCATTGTAGGATTAATAGATGGAGCAAACCATGCGATGGTATTAAGAGGTTATCGTTAAAGTTTTTAATATGGAATAAAAAAATAAACTCAAAATTTAAATTATACTTTATTTTATCACTTGGATTAATAATTATTCAATCACTTTTTGGCTCAATTTGCGGTACTGTGGGAGAAGGTTTATATAATGATTTTTCTAATTCACCCTCTAATCGAGACCACGAATTACACATTAGAGTTTTCGTTCATGTAATTACAGACCAAACAGGATATACAGAATATTTAGAAACCGAAGGAGTTGTAATCCAAAACGCAATTGATATTATGAAGGATGATTATGATGACCATAATATTTATTTTCATGAAGAAATTACTTATGAATCAAACCAACAATTTTATGAAGGGACTACTTCAATATGTGAATTATTCGAATTTAATGCAAGAGTTGATGGTATAAATATTTATATTCTTCCACCTGATAATAATTTTCCTGCCACTGGAAGGGCAATGGATATACCAAGTAATGCATTTTATATTAAGGGTAGTTGGTTTGATTATGAATATGTTTTAGATACATCAATTATTTCTCATGAAATGGGACATTGTTTAGGGTTATATCATACCTACAGAGGAGCTGGTGGATGTGAAAATGATCAAGAAGAAAATGAATGTACAGGTGAAACAAGTGATTGGCCATGTAATGACTTAACTGGTGGTAATAATGATTGCATAAACACATATAGTAGTTCCAATTGCGGAGATTTTATCTGTGATACACCACCGGATTGGTGCCATCAAACCTCTCAGAATTTAGTTACTGGGATTAATAACGAAACATGTGAATTTAATTATATACCAGATAATTATGAGAATAATCCACCATCATCTACAAATATTATGACTTATACATATCCATGGTGTTACGAAGAATTTACCGATGGTCAAATTAACAGAATTTATGATTCAGTAGAAAATTCGTATGTATTGCAACAAACTTTAATTAATGTTGTACATTTAGAAAATAAAAACTTAGATGACGAAAATATTGGGGGTGCATTATGGTTAAACAACTTAGATACAGATTATTTTGAATATTTTCATATTCCGTCTGGTTCAAATGTTGAAGTGGAATTAGGTGATAATTATTCAGTAGGAACATTGGATGAAAATATAGATGATTATTATACTCATATAAATTGGAATAATGATTTTAATAGAATAAAGAGAGTTGATACTGGTTTTCAAATGAATGAAGAAAAAATTGACGAAGGATTAATTGCCTATTATGATTATCAGGAAATTGTGAATATCTCTTCAAACTTTGACCAAGTGCAGCTTTCAATTCAGGATCCATGGTGGGGATTCCCGGCTGGTGAGCTTCCACCTGAAGAGGACTGGATAGCTTATCAACCAGGAAATGAATGGGTTGAAATAAGTGAAAATAGTTATAGAGTATTCAATAATATAAATCAATATTTTGATGATGGACCAATTTACTCCATTAAAGCAGACCCACCTATTTATTATTCATATGATAGTATTTATGAATTTGTCAGATGGGAAGGAATTGATGTAATATTTTCAAATGATTCATCTACTACTACTAACCCAGAAACTCCTGTAGTTTTTACATCACCAGATGCAGAAGTTGTTGCAATCTATGAAAACATATTTCAAGGAGAAGAGTATGTTGTAATTGATGAATTAACAATACCTACAGGGATGAATATTACAGTTTCTGATGGTTTTAAATTAAAAGTTAATAATGGTGGAAATTTAAATATTGAAGGAACTGCAGAGAACCCAGTGATATTAACTGCAGAAAATTCTTGGGAGGGTATAACAGTTTATTATGGTTCAATAAATATAAAACATACAGAAATTTCAAATAGCATTACGGGATTGGAAATTGAATCTTACCAAGCATATAACTTTAATACTGAAGAAGTATTTAAATTTAATATTTCAAATGTAACTGTAACAAATTCTGAAAATGGTATTCTTTTAAATATCAATCAATTTGGACCCCAAAATATACCTGATAGTTGGAATCCATTTACTATTGAAAATTGTGTTTTTCAAAATATCCAAAACTATGGAATTAAATGGATGACAAATTTTGATATGCAATCTGGTTTATTAGAAATTAATAATTGTTTATTTTATAATTTGAATAATGCGATAGAAATTGATGGTGAAGAATCCGGAAATGATTTTGAGGGTTCAGTTACAATTTACAGCAATGAGTTTAGGGAAATTTCAACTGCAGTTGAAATTAAAGCACAAATCGAGGATTATAATTATTGGTATCCACAAATTTGCATCGATAATTATGGAGTAGAAAATTGTGATTGGGAGGAAGTTTATAATACAAATCAAACACTTGAATTTAAAATTTCTTATAATTTGTTTGAAAATTTTACAACAGGTATAGATATGACAAGTGATTTACTGTTATTATCACACCATAATTTATTTAACGGTAATCAAATAGAGAATACTACTGCATTCAAATTAAATGCAT
>Ga0209992_10002395_pt1 | contig 17300 bp, 21 predicted proteins | sample 2SBtaG_2_FD_182564 | JGI IMG/M metagenome (GOLD analysis project Ga0209992, IMG submission 182564) | Deep subsurface microbial communities from Kolumbo volcano to uncover new lineages of life (NeLLi) - 2SBTROV12_ACTIVE470 metaG (SPAdes)... | ecosystem: Environmental > Aquatic > Marine >... | reverse complement strand
CTGATATTTTGGTGACATCCTCTTCATCCTCATCAAGAATTGATACAGATGATGATGGATATTATGACGCAATTGATTCATGTCCAACAAATCCTGAAACATGGAACAAATACAATGATCATGACGGCTGCCCTGATACTGCACCAGAACAGCAAAGATTTGTTCACGATGATGACCTAGATGATATAATTAATGATGAGGATTTGTGCCCTCTTGATCCTGAAGATTATGATGGTGATAGAGACACTGATGGCTGCCCTGATAATTAATTCTGTATTTTTAATATAGTAAATATATCCAATTTGTCTTATTCTTGTTATGCTTCCCCACTTTTCAAGTAGAGCATTCTTAGCTCCAATGGCTGGAGTAAGTGATCCTGCATTAAGATTACAATGCAAACAAATGGGTGCAGGTCTGGTTGTAACTGAATTTACAAATATCCATAGTATTATTGCAAAAGAAAAACAATTCAAAGAAAATATGCAAACGATTCAAGAATTTATTGAATACTCTGAACAAGAACGTCCACTTTCGGTTCAACTATTTGGTTCTGATTTAACTGCATTAGAAAAAGCAGCAAAAATTGTAGAACCCTATTTTGATATAATTGATTATAACATGGGTTGCCCTGCACCCCATGTAACAAAACAAATGGCAGGAGGTGCACTTTTACAAGAAGTAAATCTTACTCAACAAATTTTCCAAACTCTAGTTAGTACTGTAAAAAAACCTGTCACTCTAAAAATTCGTTCAGGCGTTACTGATGCAAGTAAATTCCTTTTTCGAGACATTGCTGAAATTGCTGAAGATGAGGGAATACAAATGATTACTTTTCATCCAAGAACTGTCAGTCAAGGGTATTCTGGACATTCAGATTGGTCAATGATTAAAGAACTAAAAGAAATTTCAAACATTCCTATAGTTGGAAATGGTGATATTGTAACTCCTGAAGATGCAAAAACAATGATTGATGAAACTGGTTGTGACTATGTGATGGTTGGACGTGGTGCAATGGGCAATCCATTTTTGTTTGAACAAATTAACGATTATCTAAAAACAAATTCTTACAAAGAATATTCGTTTAAGGATAGATTGGATTCTTTTTTTGATTATCTACATCTTACTGAAAAATATAAAATTAAATTTGCAAATATCAAAAGCCAAGCAATGCGATTTACAAAAGGTATGAAGGGCGGCTCTAAACTGCGTTCAAAAATCACCTTTTCAAAAGATATCACATATCTTGAAAAAATTATGAAGGATGCATATTTACAATCTTAAAAATTAGCTAAATTTCTGTAAATTACTTTACATTTGTTTATGATTTTATCTAATTTCATAATGAATTTTTAGTTATTTTCAACTATTCTTATATAATTCATGAAAGCATAATTTGTATGAAGATAGGAATTGAATCATAATGGCAACAGCTTATGTTCTCATAAACTGTGAGCTAGGTTCTGAGGAAGCAGTAATTTCAGAACTAAAATCAATTGAAGGTGTAGTTGAAGTACATGGAACATTTGGGGCCTATGATATTTTAGCTAAAGTTGAATCTGCTCAAGTAGAAGCACTACGTGAGACAATTACATGGAAGATAAGAAAAATTCCAAAAATTCGTTCAACTTTGACCTTAATGGGAATTGAAGGACAACAATAATTTCCCATTTCCTTTTATACTTATTTTGTAATACTAGTTATCCCTTCAAAAAACATGTCCCCCAAAAGGATACCACACTGAGAGGAAGTAGTTAATCCTCTCAGTAGAAATTTTCAAAGAAAAAAATTTGTATAAAAGAAAATGATTAGAGGGCTTCTGAACCCGTCTTTTTTGATGCAATGTTTAATGCACTTTCAATACTAGATACGGTGATAATTCCATCTCCACCTTTACCTGTAAAAGCTGCATCTGCGATTGCTGTAGATACTTTTTCTACATCTGCGTCATCCACATATGTGATTACAACTGCAACTTTGTTGTATTCAGCAACATAAGTGCCAGTGCCTCTTCCTGCTCTAATGGTTTGTCTTTCGCCAGAACCTCTCCCATTTCCTTCTAAAATGGAAAAACCCCCAACTAGGTCATTAATAGCGTCAGATACTGCCCCTGTTTTTGTGGCTTGAACTGTTGCCTCGACTCGTTTCATTTTCATTTCTCTTTATGTATTGTTTAAAAGAGATCATATGTAATTATTCCAATTTTATGATACTATTGGGTTATTGGTTATTTCATTATCCTCTGTCCTTTTTAGCATACAAAAAAAGTAAAATTATGAAAAGCGATGAAAAGAGATCTCATAGACTCAACTATCTTCTAAAATGCTATTTGACTGATCCTCAAGAAAATTCCCTATACCTCAAAGCAAAACAAATGGGAGTATCTGACTCTACTGCAAAGGACTATCTTAGAACTGTCATGATTCAGGCCCAAAAAATTTATTCCAAATAGCTACGTTATTCATAAATATTCAATATGTGAGAAAACACACATGATTGATTCTTTACGTGATGATGTAAAGGCACTTTTGGATAAAGACTTTGGAGATGACAGAATTCTCAAGCAAATTTCTAGAGCATGTGAGAATAATGAAGTAATTAGTAACTATGAAAGAAATTATGTTAAAAAATTAGCAGAAAAACACTTGGGAAGAAGACCTGAAGTAGAACCTACTCCGGCAGTTGAAGAAAAACCAATAATTCCTGATGTAGTGATTCCTGAAACTCCTCCTATCCAAAACATACAAACGTTTCAACCTGAACCTCCTAAAATTTCATATTCAAAATCAAAAAACTCAAAAATGATGTTAGGTATTGGTGGAATTGTTTTAGTAATTATTGTAATTGCAGCTGCTGCATCATTTAGTGGAATTGATTTTTCTTCTACAAACACATCCATTGTAGAAACACCAACTACAGAATCTGTTTCAATTCAAACTGATTATTCATCGTATAATAAAAAAGATATAATTTCAATTAATGGAGTCTCTGATACTTCTGGAACTGTAACTCTATCAATAAACAATCAAAACAATGAACTTGTGTGGACAGAAAAAGTTTCATTAAAAAGTGATGGAAGATATTCTACATTAGCAATAGCTGGTGGTCCAGGATGGGAAAATTCTGGAACATATACAATTAAAATTGATAATGGTGCAGAAACTAAATCTAGTACATTCTCATTTACTAGTTAATTTTTTTCAAATTCTTTCCAGTGAGAATCAACCACATCTCGTAATCGCTCTACACTAATTTCATCCATGTATTCACGATACACAATGAATTTGTTTTGTTTTTTAGAATCATTTTCATAAATATCACTAGTGTTTTTTGGAATTGCACCTGTCTTCCATTGACTCATCTCAAAAATCCATACTGTTGAATCAGGATTTGAAAAATCAATATCATCACATCCAACAACGTAAAGATAACATTTTGTTGCTTGGTTTAATTTTTCATGTAATTTTTCATAAGCAATCATTTGGCCTTTTGCAATATTGATTTTATCATTGTGAAATCCTTTGAATTCTAATATGATGAAACTACCTTTGTGCTCAATGAGCCAATCAATATCTGTTCCTCCAGAGGCAATCATCCCATGAACAATCAAGTCTCCTAGTACTTCTCGGCCACGAGTAAACTCTATTTCATCAAAAATCTGGTATTTTGCTTTTGGACTTTTACGAATCACTTGATCTGAATTATGGTTTTTTTGAGTTGAATTCTCCTTTTCATAAATAGTATCAAGTAAATCGCTAGTCATAATTTTCTGAATCAAAAACTTGATGATAAGAGAGTTTGTAAAATATTGTAAAGTTTAACTATTTTTCTGGTTTATCTACAGAAAAATTCTCCGCCTGCACCTTTATACAAAACAAAATACTCTTCAGGCTTTTTTCTATCATTTTTTGCATTTAATGCATCTTGATACATTTCAAAATGCTCAATTAGATACAACTGGTTTTCTGAATCTGAAAAATAATCGATTCCTATTAGATCAAACCCTTTTTCAGGAGTAAGTTTCTTCTTTTCTTCTTCAAAAATATCTTTAGACAATGTTTAACAAAAATTATTCATAAATCATCAAGTCTTTTTCTTCTAAAACTGAGTGTAAATTATGTACAGAACGATATACATCTGATTCTTTTTTGGCTCCAGTACAGACTAGTTTTCCTGATGCAAATAACAAAATTACTGTTTTTGGATCAAGCATTCTATGAATAAGCCCTGGAAATTGTTCTGGTTCATACATGCTTCTTGGTAATGTTCTTGCTGCTTTTTCTAGATGAATTTTTCCACCAAGATTAATTGCTGCAACAATATTTTGAACTGTAATTATTGCATCTTTTTTTATTTTGATTTTACCTTTTCTTAGCATTTTGACTACAGTGTTTACTGCTTTAATTGACATCTCTTCGGATTTTGCACCAGTACAAACCATCTTTCCAGTTCTAAAAATCAAAGTTGCAGTTTTTGGACTTTTTAATCTAAAAACTAATCCTGGAAATTGTTCTGGATGATATTCTGTATCTGGAAATTTTTTTGTTACATCATTAAGATCAATTTTTTGATCAACTGATGCAGATGCTACGACGTTCTCAACACTAACAATTGGCTTTGTTTGAGGCATAATGACGGACTATTTACGCCTCCATTATATATACTAGTCAAAAATTTTTTGGGAAATTTTTAATGACGTCCAATCCACTGATATCGAAATTCTTCATCAATAATTTCTGAAACAATTTCTTTGTTTTTGATTTTTGTTTTAGGTAAATCTACATCAAAGAACCCTAATTGTCCTTTCCATGGAATTGGAATTCTAAACTGTTTAGAATTTTTTAACATGAATCCAAAAGTTTTCCCACTAAATTTTTTTGAAGAAAAATGAAATTTTTGATCTTTTTTAATTTCTTTTTTTAATTCATATTTTTTTACATCATACAATTCTGCTTTTCCAACTATAACTCCTGTAACTAATTTTCTTTTAATTTTTAATCTCTTACAATCTTCAGTTCTAATTTTCATTGGAGCATGAATTAAAAATTCTCCTCGAAAATTGGTATTCCAATTTCTTAACTCTATAATTTTTTTACCTGAAATAATTAAATCTGCAAATGGTTGTGATACAGATAGACATTTCAAAATATCATTCAGTAGCTGCTTTAATAAATTCCCCGGGATTTTTACCAATCCCTTCAGGCAAATTTGTAATTCCACCATTCAAACTCTCAGTTGCAATTCCTTTGCTTGCAAGAACTTGTGCAGTCATTAGTGATGTATTTCCAGCCATACAAATGAGTAATGATTTACCTTTAGTTCCATCTAGATCTTTACTGAGTTCTTCTGGGATTTGTTGAGTTGATAGTAATTGATTGATGGTACTTGCTTTTGGAATTGCAATTTTTTCTTTATCTATTCCTAATGATTTTGCAATCATTTCAATTCCTTCTTCTTTTGGGGTATATGATGGATGTACCCAAATTACTTTATCATAATCTTGAACACTGGATGCTGCTTCATCCAAAGAAACCTGAATACGTTGATTACTAGACATTGCCTCCAAATTTTTCTTATATTTTTCAATCCCATCTGCTACCACAACTATGAATTTTCCTTTATCACCATCACTTACCATTTCTAATACTTTGTACAGTGCAAGTGCAGTACTTTCACCAATATTGTGTCCTTTTTCTACAAAGAATTTGAGTAAATGTTTTGCTTGTCCAAAATCAACCTCATATTGTGCTGCATATGCATCAGGATTGTACAACTTTAATCCATCAGCTTTTGCTTTTGTTCTAATTCCTGCTACATCTTGACCAGGAACTGGAAATACAACATGAATTGCTTTTTTGCCATATTTTTCATTCATGTATTTACTTAATCCACCAGATGTACCACCAGTTCCAAAAGAACATAGTATTCTGTAATCTTCTAATGAATCTCCATTTTCTTGTAATTGTTGTTCAATTTCTACAGCGGTAATTGTTCTATGAGCTTCAATGTTTAGTTGATTATCATATTGTTCTGGACAAAAACATCCATAAATTTTTGAAATTAGTTTTGCTAAATTAATTATATCTTCAGCAGCTAATAATCTTTCTATCTCTTCTAAATTGGTATCGAAAATTTCTGGATTAAATCCAAGTTCAGATAATTGAGAACGAATATTTCCTGCAGTTGCTTTTGCTTTTAATGCATCAGCCTCACTGTCTTTCATTCCAGGAGCAGGGCAAATATCCATATCCAAATCCATTATACGAATATTTTCATTTCTTAATTCTTTGAAAACCCCTTCTTGTAATTTTCTTGAAACAAGTGAAACAACAGTTAATCCAAGTTTTGACATTTGTCCTAATGCAATTCCAAAATTACCTGATGTTGCTTCAATTATGATTTGATTACTTTTCAGTTTTCCTGTTTTAATTGCATCATGCATAATATGAATAGCAGGTCTAACTTTGATTGAACCTGATACTAAATTAGCATCAAATTTTCCATATACTTTCAGATCTAAATTTGAAATATCTAATTTGAAAAGATTTTTTGCACATTCTTTAAGATCATTTGTTAGATCAGTTAGAGGTGTTGCGTTGACTACCTTACCATCTTCTAAATGTGGAATTTTACTCCATACCTCCTGTTCAAATTTTTCTAGTAATGCTTTATCAAAATCATTTTCAGACATTTTTTTACCCTAAACAAACAAATTTTTCTCATAATAAATATCTGATGAGATATGAATTCTTTCTATTTTTGATTTACACATCTAAAATTGTGATTACTTTACTTGGAATATCTTTTAGTCTACTTACTGCCATTGTTTTTTCATATCCTAAATGAGATAAATTATTTGCAATTGTTGTTGCCCTGATTGTATTTGGACCCAAGCCCATAGCCACCATATTTACGCCTAGTCCTTTGATGGATTTTGTCATTTTTCTAACTGCATCTGAATCTGATGGTTCACCATCAGTTAATGTCAAAAAAATATTTGGTCTCTTTGATTGAAGGATTGGAAACATTTTGTCATATACTTCTGCTAATGGAGTTGAACCATTTGCAACAATTTGTGCCAATCGTTTTGCAGAAATGTTATTCCATTTTACATTTTCAGGTTTTACAGACCAGCAAACCATTGATCTATTTTGTGTACTAAAAGCATATACTGCAAATTTTACTTTTAGAAAAGCTAAAACTTCACAAAGTGCCAATGTTGCTTTTTTATATTCAATAGCATCTGATGCAATACTTGATGAATGATCTAGTAAAATTACAATTTTTGTCTTAATTGATTTTTTTATATCAGAAATAAATGGCTCATGACCTTCAATGTAATTTTCTTCATCAAACTCCTCTCCTGATTTTAGATGTTGTTCTTTCCAACCTGATTTCCATTCTTTGAATTTTGTTTTTAAACCATTAATCAAACTCATGTCATAAATTATTGTTTCATTTACATTTCTAGTTGATGGAATTTGTATTCCAATTGGTTCTGGAATCAATCCTTTGTTTTCTGTTTTTTTATTTTCATCTAGTAATACTTTGTATTCATCAAATACATTTTCTCCACTTAATACTGCATTTGGATCAACTGAACCAAAATCACCTTCCTTATTTTTAGAAATTATTTTTAATACTTTTAACATTTCTTCTTCAGATAATGCCATTCCAGCTTTCATGAATGGTAATGATATTGGAATTGTCAACAGAGAATCAATTTCTAAAATTTTAATTATTTCAGCTACATTTTTTTCAAGCCAATCTGTGTCCAAATTCTCTTTAATTGATTTATTGATGATTCGTTTCGCAAATATGTCTGCTTTTTTTATCTTTTCAAAATGACTTGATTGAATTTCTCCTTTAATTGCACCAAACATAAAATATTGATAAAATGCCTCTACGAGCCTAGCTTTTCCATAAACTGTATGAAGTTGTGGGCGTGAAACAAGCATGTATGAATAATTAAAAATAATTTCATAATCCATTCCTTTCCAAATTTTTCTTCCTAACTCTTCAACTCTTTTTGTCTCCATTGTATTTAGAATAAATCCAAATGCATGATCATTGCTGAGAATTTTTTTGCAGTGTTTAATTCTCATTGCTTCATACCATAATGAAGTTCTAAATTGACGATATTTTTGAAAATCATTACCAATTCTTTTTTCTAGTGGAGTTAAGATGACTTTGTTTTCTTTTAATCTTGTTCTTGTTTCTACTTTATCTGAAATTTCTATTATGATGTTTTCTTTTTCAGACCATCTTCTTACAAGAAATGTTGCAATCTCTACTAATGATTCATTTTGTAGTTGAACTGCTTGCATTTAATTTCCAAACATTGAAGTAATAATGTCATTCACTTTTTGAAATTCAATGTTACCCCATTGAGTATACACGTTTCCAAAAATAAAGTTTGCAGCTTCTTTTGGAGACATTCCTTTGTCTAATAATTTTCCAAAAGCTATTGTTTCCCTCAAACTAGGAGAATAAAATAATTCTTCAACTGCAGCAGCTTGTCTTAATGTATTTGCTAGTTTTATTGCTTGAATAATTTCTGATTCATGTTCACCTGAAGTATGTTTTTTTATAATTTCTAACTCTACATCTTCTGGAGGATATTCTAATCTAATTCTTACTGGAAATCTACTTAGAATTTGTGGTGGAAGTTCTTTTGTTCCAGTATGTGTTAATGGATTAATTGTTGAAATAACAAACCATTTTTCTTCTGCTTTGATTGTTTCACCTGTTGATTCTTTTAGAACGATTTGTCGTCTATCGTCTAATGCTTCATCAAGTCTGAGTAAAACATCTGCTTCAGCTGAATTAATCTCATCTAAATAAAGCAAATCTCCTTTCTTCATTGATTTTATCAATAAACCTTCATCAAAATTTACAGTTCCATCTGTAAGGGTTTTAGTTCCAATAAGATGACTTTCTCTAGTTCTGAGACTAAAATTAATTGAATTTAATTCAATATTCTTGCTTTTTGCAAAATCTCTAACCAAAGATGTTTTTCCAGTTCCTTTTGGTCCAATTATTATCACAAAAAGATTTGCTTCATATGCTTTGTTTAAAATCTCAATTGAATTATTCCAATCAATATACTGAACTTCTTCCAAAGTACGTTTTCATTAATTTTGAGGATATTTAATTTTAGATCTAATCGTTAAAGACTGCAATTTTTGCAAATGCTGCTTCTAATCTTTGATGTAATGTCTTATTCCATTCATCAAAACCTGATGGATCTTTTGGATAATTATTGTAATGTTCAACTAACCATTGATTTTCAGAAGATGTGTATTTTAGTCCCTTTGCAACTGTTTGGTTTAGTGCTCCTCTAATTATCATACCTACTTTTCCTAATCCTGAAAAGTCTGGATGTTCTCCTTTACTAATTGACTCCACATCCATATTTCCCAAAAAGTGTTTCATACCATAACTGATTTGATCATTTGTCATCTGTTGTACTAGTCTTCTAAAAAGTTCAAGACCTGCTGTTTTGTATCCATACTCTTTAATGTAATCTAAATTGTATTGCCAAAGATTGTCTTCTGAAGCATCGTTTGCCTCTAATGCTTGAGCTACATTTTTTCCAAGAATTGTTCCTGCAATTAATGCTGGACCAATACCTCCTGCATCAATAGGTTTTGGCATCCATGCAGAATCTCCAACCATCATGTATCCTCCAGAAACCATACAATCATTTTGTCTTCTAACAGAAACTTGGAAAATTCCAGAGTTGTTGTTACCTAATGTATCTGCAGGATCTTCAGAAAGTTTTGCATTTTTGATAGCTTTGTTTCTTTGAAGATATTCTTTCATTAATGATTCAACATTATCTTTTTTACCTAATCTTTGATTTCTTTTATCTAAAAATGATTTTTCAACTCCTAAACCAATGTTAACTTTGGTTTCACCTTTAGGAAATACCCATCCGTATCCTCCTGGAGCAATATCTTGATCTAAATGAATAATACAATAATCAGGATCAAATTCTGAAAGATCTTTTTCTCCTTTTTCAAAATTCATAATATATCTTCCAGTGATTTCTAAATCTTCAATGTCGATTTTCTTTTCAACTTTAGTTGAGTTTTGAAGTCCGTTTCTTAGTAGAGATGTTACTCCTGTTGCATCAATAACTAGTCTTGATGTTTTTTTGAAAGGCTGCTTTGTTTTATTATCTACTCCTTGAACTCCAACTACCTGTTGTCCATCATAAATTAAACCTGTTAAGCTTATTTCAAATTCAAATTCAATTCCCATTTTTTCACATCTTTCATTTTGAATTTTTGGTAATTTTGTACGATTTAACATAAATCCATCACCATCAAATGGAATTGATGTTTCTCTGTCTGGAGAAAATGCCATCACTCCTTTAACATCATGTTCGATTTCTGGTCTTGTCCAATTTACCTTGATTCTATCTGACATGAAATCTACTGCTTCTTTTGAACAGGCATCTCCGCAAACCCATCCAGCTATTGATTTCCTACCTGGTAAGGTTTCTGGATTTCTGTCTACTACTAAGATCTTTAGATTTTGATTTGAATAATGAGAAATTGACTGTGCAGTGATTGTCCCTGCTAATCCTCCTCCAGCAATTATAACATCATAATCTGCCACGATAATGAGGTTTGTCTATCCGTATTTAAAATAATACCATCAAAAGATGTGTAAATTCATGTTTTGAAATTTTTTGATCGATTCAAAAATGGGGTCGGTTCGTCGCGGCGTCTTCAAAGCGTTAGCTCAGACTGGAGCGGCTGTTATTTCCTCATTCCCAAATTGAATAGTTGTTTTATTCCTATTTAATCTAGTTGGCAATTTGAAAAATTTCTGAAAATATTTTGACTGTGTCTTTTTTGTTGTAAATTGGGGTATGAATTTTTATTTTAATTGTGTCTCTTTCACTAACTATAAGATTTCCTTTGACTAATTCTTGTTTGTCTAATCTCATGTGAAATCTGGAATCAACTGTTCTTTCTTCAATCTCTTCAACTAATTCATTAATTTGTTCACCAGATAATGAATTGAGAAGAATTTTCATAAAATTTTGAGCCTGTTTTTTTTGAATTTTTACATTTAGCATAATTATTGGATTTTCAAAATGACCTACAGTTTCACTAATTGTAAAATCCTCTTCTTTTAGTTCTAATACATCCTCAAAAGACTGGAAAATTTTTGAGATGTCTTCTGTTGCATGAACAATAACATCTATCGTAACTTCAATTTTACTAACCATAATCGTAAAAAGAATAATTACTGTTGATTATGCTTCAAGTAATTTTGTTTCTTTGTCTGCAGTTCTGATGAGTTTAACTTTCTCAAGGCCTACATGTCTTACTCTGATAACTTTCTTGAATGCTGCCATGATGTCTGAATTAATTTTACTATAACATGTGGCTTGTACAAACTGCTCAATTGTCATTTCTGGAATTGTTTTGTTAATTACATCTCTTGCAATTACTCTTAGTGCGTGTTGTCTTGATGTGTTTAGTTGTCTATGAGTTAAAGCCAACATCTTGATTCTAAAGACATAGCCATCTTTAGTTTTGATGTCCATGATGAAATTAATTTTTGATGAACCGCGTCTAACTAAACTACGCAAAAATTCTTTTGAGTATTCGTATCTTTTGAAAATTGTTAATGCTTTATCTTCTTCAACTTTGGTAATTTGGAAATAGATCTTGTATTGATGTTGTGAAGGATCTCCTTTTAAAATATCATAAAGTGTAACTTCAATTACTCTACCTACTGCATTTTCATCATCAGTAATTGGTATGTATGCAATTGGAACGCTGTTAAATGATTCTGGTGCATGTACTGTTACCCAGCGTTTATCTCTCCACTTGTCCTTTATTCGACCTTTTCTACGTGCCAATTATTAACGACCTTTAACTCCAAAATATAAGGGTATGTCACTAGATCTCTTTCTGATTTCCCATGTATTTCTGTAAAACACTAGGAATTCTAATGTGTCCATCTTTTGTTTGGAAATTCTCCATGATTGATACTAAAACTCTAGTTGTAGCAATTAGAGTGCTGTTTAGTGTGTGGAGATATTGTGTATCTTCGTTTGTTTTATCTCTAAATCTAATTTTCAATCTTCTTGCTTGATAGTCTAAACAGTTTGAACAAGAAACAATTTCTCTATAGGCATTTTGTCCTGCCATCCATCCTTCAATGTCATAGGTTTTAGCAGAAATTTTTCCCATATCTCCAGTTGATAATAACATCACTTTGTGTGGAATTTCTAATTCTTGATAAAATTCCTCAACTGTTTCAAGCATTTTTTCATGCTCTTTCCAAGAATCTTCTGGTCTTGAAAAAACAAATTGTTCAATTTTATCAAATTGATGAACTCTGAAAATTCCTTTTTGATCTCTTCCATGGGCTCCTGCCTCTTTTCTAAAGCATGGGCTAATTCCTGCATATCTTAGAGGAAGGTCTTTTCCTTCTATGATTTCTTTTGAATGCATTGCAGCCATTGCATGCTCTGATGTTCCAATCATGAAGAGATCTTCTTCTTCAACTTTGTAGATTACCTCTTCAAAATCATCAGCAATTACTGCCCCTTCCATTGATTGTCTATTAATCATGTAAGGTGGTTGAACCAGGGAATAGTCTTTTTTTGCAAGAAAATCTAATCCGTAGTGAATTAATGATTGATTTAATCGGACAAGATCATTTTTCAGATAATAGAATCTTGCACCTGCAACTTTTGCAGCTCTTTCTAAATCTACTAAATCTAAATTTTCAGAAATATCAATATGATCATTAATCTTAAAATCAAAATCTGGAATTTTTCCCCATTTTCTTATTTCTTTATTGGCAGTTTCATCTACTCCAATTGGAACTGATTCATGAACAAGATTTGGAATTGTTAGTGCTAAACTAGAATATTTTTTTTCAATACTTTCTTGTTCTGATTCAAATTTTGCAAGATCAGCTGAAATATTTTTCATCTCTGCTAAAATTGATGACGCATCTTCTCCTGCTTTCTTTTTTTGAGAAATTTCTAATGCTACTTGATTTTTCTTTTTTCGTAATTCATCTGTTTTAAGAATAAATTCACGTCTTTTTTGATCAGAATCAATTAGTGCATCTAAATCAAAATCTACTGATCTTGCTTTGAGCATATCTCGAATCTTTTGTGGTTTTTCTTTGATTAGTTTTGGATCTAACATTATTCAATCACCTTTAGTGCTACTTGTACATGCTCCATTACTTCATCAACTGTCCCAATTAGCTGTTTCATATTCTTCTTACTTTCAAAATGAAATACTAGTTTATTATCTATATTTTCAACATTAAGACTCAATCCTTCTGGAAAATTTACATTATCTGGTTCTAATGCTTTTTTGACAGTTTCTGCTTTTTCTTTTGATATGCTATTGAGACTAATTTGTACTTGGCACGTTAACGACATTTACTTCTAAATAATTAAGAAATTCATCTAATTTGTCTTTAGTTATTTTTGCCCCAGCTGCTGCATCATGACCTCCACCTATTCCATCAAATTTTTCAGCACCTGTTCTCATCAATTCACTGAGATTAATGTCTGATTTACAACTAAATGATTTTCTTGATGAGAATTTTATTGTGTTTTCTTCGCCCTTGGTTCTCAAAATTATGATTTTTCCTGAATTTTTTGGTGATCCTGCAATTAATGATGAAATGGTTCCAGTCATTGTTTCAGGAACTATGTCCTCACCGTTGACCATTACACAGTTTTCACTTTCTGAAATTCGCCATCTCTCATTTGATAAAATATTCATGTATTCTCTAATCATCTTTCTATAATCTGTGAGAATGGTTTCTCCTTCTCTTAGAATCTTATTTCTATCTCCCATACAAATTGCCATTCCAACCCCTGAGCGATTGATTCTTCCACAAGAGTTTAGCATGGTTGAAAATTCTCTTCCATCCCTCAAGAAACTACGTCTGTCTTCTCTTGGAAATGTGTAAGTATATCCAATTAATTCAGACATGATTTCAGTAGCATTTTTGCCAGAAGTGAATTTCGTAATTGATTCAATTACTTGCCTTTTTTCTTCTTCATTTAGTTCGGCAGGAACTCTCCATCTACCCTCATCTTTTAGCTTAATTCCTGATGAATTTAGAAGTGAAAGACATGCATCTCTATTCCAAGTGAGACCTTCGATAAATGGTTGTGAAGTAAATGCTAATGCATCTGGAAGTGGTCTTGTTTCTCTTCCAACTAGTAACAAATCTAAGTCAATTTCTACTAATCCTTGCTCTTTGGCAATATTTGCAATCTCAAAATTTTTACCTGTAAATGACTTTCTTTCTCCTTGGTCTTGTCTATCTCCTAATGCAGAAACTACTGCTATGGCTGATAAATCTGAGTTTTTTTCATCTAAAGCCATTGATGCAAGATATGTCATTCCACCTGCACAAATTTCAGCCCCTCCATCAATTCCATATTTCCATGCATTGATTACATTTTGATTATCTTTTTCTTCTTCTGGAATTTGATGATGGTCTAATACTATCCAGTTATCCCCTAATGTTTCATCTAAAACATTTGCAAAACCTCCACCTAGGTCTGTGACAATATGAAAATCCCGAGAATCTGTTTTGAATGATTCAGCTACTTTTCTACTAAATTCTTTTGAAGTTCTGACAGTACATTTTGCTCCTGCTCTGATTAGGGCTTTGGTGATAATACTTCCAGATGTGAGTCCATCACAATCAAGATGTGTGGTAACTGAAATTGATTTATCATTCTTTATACAATCTGAAATTTTGTCTTTGAAAAATGAAAGTGATTCATCCAAGGATTTTGTCATTACTCTAATTGAGCAACCACTGATTTATACTTCCATGTTTTTGGAATTCTTCCAATTCTTTTGTAGTAAACTGACAATCTGTGAACTTTGGCTTCGATTAATTCCAAAGATCTAACATTTCTATTGTCCCCTTTGTTTGCTTTAAGGTGCTTTTGAAGTCCAACTGCTTTATTGACAATGTTTGCAAGATCTTCTGGCATCTCTGCAGTCAAGTCATTTTCATCTAGAATTTGACCCATGCTTTTTTTGATAATTGGTTTTACTAGTGGAATTGAATGTTGATCTCTTAATTTTATTCCAATTTGACTTGGAGTAAGACCATCTTTAGAATATTTTATTATCAATTCTTCAATTTCTTTAGGACCTAATGTTATCCATGAAGGTGCACGTAATGTAGCTGGTCTTATGGAATGTGATTTTCCGTGTCTGTGTGTATGCATTCGTCCCATGATTTGGCTGATTAAATTACAAAATTAAACGTTACTTATCCTGATCTCGTACATTCTTTAAAATCTGAAGTTCAGAATAAAGTTTTAAATAAGTACTCTTCACCAAATCGAACAGGTAAACAGTATGAATAACAAAGTACTCTTAGCAGCATCCTTAATCGCTGTCGTATTCACTATGGGTTACTATGCAGAAAGTGCAGTAGCATTTGCACAATACATGGGTAACGTTGGTGGTGACGGTGAAACAGGAAAATATACCCTTGAAGAAGCACTTGAACTTCAAAGACGAAGAATTGAATCTGCTGAAGCAAACCCAGCATCTGGTTCAGGAACTCCATATCTTGATGCCAGTGGTGTAGGTGGTGCAGCAGTAATTGCAGGTGCAGTATTTGGTGGCATTTCAGCAGCATTCCTCATTAAAGGAAGATCTGGAAAATACGCCGCAATGGGTAGAGGATAAGAAAACCTCACTTTTCTCTTATTTTATTTTCTTTTCTTAGTGTATACTGATCTCGTACTTGCCCGAAAATAAAAGAAATGTATATATCGCACAAATAGAGCCAAAATATTATGATTCCTTTCGTAGGTATTTTCCTGAATATCCTGTCATCACTAACAGGACAATTAGGACCAAACTATGATCCATTATTCTATGATGTAATGATTTACATCTTCGGAACCATGATGTTCTCAGTATTCCTTCTTGGAATTATCTCATTCTGGTTACGTGTACACGGCTGGGCTTACAAAGACAACCGTGAGAGATGGGTTGACGAATTAGACAGACACTTTGAAAGAGAAGGTATTGGTCTTATTCCAGACAACGGTAAATACTGGTAAAAACACCACCTTTCTTATTTTCATTATTTTTAGAACTTTACAATTAAAACTTGCACGAATTTTCTTATTCTAAAAATCTATTTTTTCTCAAAGTCTGCAATCAGTTTTCTGGTAGGAAATCTGTATCTTTTGCTTCATCATATGCCTTTGATGTAAATACTGCCTTGTAGTGATATCCTTCTTGTAATGGATGATTGATGAAATAAGGTGACTCTTTATCATTGACATAAATGACTGATTTTTTCTGATCCATATCTCTTAGAGGGAAATCCCACATCCACAAAAAGTGGCCTATTTCAAATGGATACTCTTCTTCCCATTCTGCATAAATCGTACCATCATTAGTTAGAGTGTACATGGTTCTTTGACACTCTCCATCATTGAATCCTATATTGGCTGGAATGTCTACTTTTTCTCCATCGATAATAATCTCTAATGACGCTTTAATTTTGTACGGGGTTATCCTATCATCAATACATACTTTGAGAGGATTGTTTTGTCCCATTTGACCTTGAATCAAACTACTTGCCAATCCAACTGATATTGCAATGACTGCAGTAATTGCTAGAAACTTTAGTGTTTTTTTTCTTTTGTAAGGATCACCAGTTCCAGGCCAAATCATAGTGATAATTTTGATGAGATTCCTTAAAGTCCTTTCTTTTGTTCATATTTCATAAATGAATAACTTCATAATTTATTTTTAATTTAATTTTTTTAGATTGTTAATTTTATGACTTACGTTAATCGTAAGGACTAGTTAGAAAATGAAAAGGAAAAGTGGGTGGTGGTTAAATTACTTGCCAAGGTCGTGTTGCAAACGTAATGACATATCCAACGCCAATCAAAATTGATTGATAAGCGATATTGGTATATGGTATTGGTTTGATAATTGGTTCGCCTTCAACGACAACTGTTTGACCTGGACCAAGTCCTGGACCAACTTTGGCTACATTGAGTTGGGTGTGTACGTGGTATACACCTGCTTCAAGTGCTTTTGCAGATAGTGAATATTCTACAACAGAGTTTCCTGGAATGTCAAAGACGTTTCCTGGTGGGTCTCTTGCTAACATCTCCCATCTGTTACCTGCATTGGTTGACTCTGAGAAAATGGATATCCATCCTCTAAGGTCTCTTTCTACAAGACTGACTAATGTTCCTTGAAGTGTCAAGGTTTCGCCAGTTTGTAAGGATTGTCTGT